>SAMEA3387481__coassemble_766_pt1 | contig 29658 bp, 18 predicted proteins | sample SAMEA3387481__metabat2_high_PE_007 | metagenome-assembled genome bin SAMEA3387481 (sample SAMEA3387481) | Felis catus | biome: Faeces | place: United Kingdom | collected 2012
GTGGATTGTGTTGTCAACTGACAACACAATCCACATTGCAAAGTACGACACATACCCCATACAAGGACCATACATGGCAACTCGAAAACTCATTGTGTATCCGAATAAAGATCTGATGATTCAGGCTGGCGCGCAACGTTTTGTCTTGGCGCTACTCGATTTGCTCGCCGAACGATTGCCTGATGGCACGCATCGCACGCGTGTGGATGTGGCGCTGTCTGGCGGTTCGGCCGCGCAGCCGCTGGGCTTGGTGCTGAACGATCCGCTGGCTGACGCGATTGATTGGTCGCGCGTGCATTTCTGGTGGAGCGACGAACGTTTTGTGCCGGCTTACGACACCGATCGCAATGCTTTGGAGGCCCGTCGCCTGCTGCTTGACCAGCTGGTGGCAGATGGCAAGCTGCCTGAGTCGAATATTCATGAGATGGCGGCCGATACCCGTTCAGCCGATGACATCGCCGATGTGATGGATCAGGCCGACAGCGATGATGCTTCCGTTCGCGCCGCCGCCGATGCCGCGAATGATGCGTTGCTGGACGATGTCGCGAGCGACTATGAGCGCGAGTTGGTGAATGAATTGGGGCCGGAACCGGTAATCGATCTGATGATTCTCGGCATGGGACCGGACGGTCACTATGCGTCGCTGTTCCCTGGTCATGATGAGGTCAAGGTTACTGATAGGCTCACCGTGGGTGTGAACCACTCCCCCAAGATGCCGCCGCTGCGTGTTTCATTGACCGCGCCGCTCATCGCGCGTTCACGCCATACGTGGTTCTTCGCCGCCGGTGCCGGCAAAGCCGAATCGCTGGCCCATGTCTTCGAGCAGCCCAACAAACCGGATTACCCGTCCTCCTACGCCAACGGAGTGGACGAGTTCATCTGGTTCTCCACCGAAGAAACCGTCACCGAGTTGTGAGTGAATTAAGCCCCCTCTGATGAGGGGGCTTAATTCGTCTATGGCTACGCCTCGATCTCGGGCTTGCTGTTTTCTCAGCTCGGCTATCGCCGAGCCTGAAGAAGGCCGGACAGCCCACAGGGCTGTCCTAAACCTGAAATCACGAGGCTACGCCTCGATTTCAGGCTTGCCTTCTTCAGCCCACAGCGTGTGGAACACGCCGGGCTTGTCTACGCGGCCGTAGGTGTGGGCACCGAAGAAGTCACGCTGGGACTGGGTCAGAGCGGTGGGCAGGCGCTTGGAGCGCAGACCATCGTAGTACGCCAGGGAGCTGGAGAACACCGGGGTCGGGATGCCGGCCTCCACCGCGCGAACGATCACGCGACGCCATGCATCCTGCGATTCGCCGATGATCTTCTCGAAGTACGGATCGAACAGCAGGGAAGCCGGCGGGTTATCGCCCCTGAAGGCCTCGGTGATGCGGTCGAGCAGGAACTGGGCGCGAATAATGCAGCCGCCACGCCAAATGCGGGCCACTTCGGACAGGTTGATATCCCAGCCGTATTCCTTGGCACCGTCCTGAATCTCGTTCAGGCCCTGAGCATAGGCCACGACCTTGGAAGCGAACAGAGCCTTGCGCACGTCCTCGACGAACGCGGCCTTGTCTTCTCCGGCCAGATCGATGGTCTTGTTCGGTCCAGCCAGACCTTCCTTCTGAGCGTCTTCACGCAGCTCACCGTGCGAAGACAGTGCACGAGCGAACACGGCTTCACCGATGGCAGCCACAGGAGAACCACATTCCAGACCAGTCTGCACGGTCCACGTACCAGTACCCTTCATGCCGGCATGATCCACGACCACGTCCACGAACGGCTTGCCGGTCTCGGCATCCTTGTGGTGCAGAATCTCAGCGGTGATCTCGATCAGGTAGGAGTCAAGGTCGCCCTTGTTCCATTCAGCGAACACGTCGCCAATCTCCTCGGCATCCATGCCGAGTCCACGGCGCAGAATGTCATACGCCTCACCAATCACCTGCATATCGGCATACTCGATGCCGTTGTGCACCATCTTGACAAAGTGGCCGGCACCATCGGTGCCGATGTGGGTCACGCACGGTTCGCCGTTCACCTTGGCGGCGATGGACTGAAGAATCGGGCCCAAGGTCTTCCAGGATTCCGCAGTGCCACCGGGCATCAGAGACGGGCCGTTGAGCGCGCCTTCCTCACCACCGGACACGCCGCAACCCACGAAGTGGAAGCCCTTGGCACGTACTTCCTTCTCACGCTTGATGGTGTCCTTGAAGAAGGAGTTGCCACCGTCGACGATGATGTCGCCCGGTTCGAACACCTCTTCCAGCTGCGCGATGGTCGCGTCGGTCGGAGCACCGGCCTTGACCATGATGATGGCGGTACGCGGACGCTTCAGGGACGCGGCGAATTCCTCGAGCGTTTCGGCCGGCACGAAGTTGCCTTCGGTGCCATGCTCGTTCATGAGCTTCTCGGTACGCGAGTAGTGGCGGTTGAACAACGCCACCGTGTTGCCATGGTGCGCCAGATTACGCGCCAGATTGGAGCCCATCGTGGCCAGTCCAATCACACCAATGTTTGCTGTAGCTTCGGCCATGTGCCTTGCCTTTCGTTTGATTGTCCCATCGTCATCACGCGCGTCACAAAACAGCGCATCAGCGGAGGGAATCATTCCTTCAACGCTTGAAAGTGTATCCCGCTTACCACCCACACGCGAGGGCTGTCTTAGGTTCTACGCACCTTCTGCCCGCGAAGCGTAATTACTTGCCGGCCATTCACATACGCCCGGCCTTGGAAGGGTCGATATGCATGGTCTGGAAGCGATTGGCCATGTAAGCGTCGCTGTAGCGTTCGCTGAACCACATCGCGACCGGTGAATCCTGCGGCTGGCCGGCCATGCGCCCATACCAGCAATCCAAGGCCATCAGCGTGAAGGCAATGTCGATCACCATCAGCACCGTGCATACCGCAGTCAGCGAATACCGCACTTTCCATGGAATGCGATTAATCAGAGCCAGCAGTCGCGGTAACAGCCACTTGACCCACACCACACCAATCAGTCCCCAGAAGAACATGAATTGGCCCGAAGTACGTCCGTCGATGGACAGCCAACGGCCGGTGTAATCCCACGCGGTAATACCAAACGCCGCTTCCATGAACCAGCTGGTGCAATATTCGAACGCGCCGCCGATCACCGCCGAAGCGCAGAAAATCAAGAACGGATTCGCCTTCCACAGACGATTCAGGCACACGGTTACCAATACCGCACCACAGCCGTAAATCGGCGAGAACGGGCCCCACAGCAAACCAGCGCGGTCCTGAAGTTCACCGTTATACAGCGCCATATGGTAGATCGTCTCCACAATCAGGCCACCCACCGAAGCGATGGTAAACAGCCAGAAGATATTGAAAAAGTCCAGCGCAATATAGCCCTTGCCGGACTGGTCGCGGCCTAGCATGCCGGCCGCCACAGCCGATTCATAATCATCGCGATCGTCCATACGCCTGAGCGCGCGCCGCAGACGGCGTTCCTCGCTCAGGGAGGGATCGGCGGTCACCGAAATCACGACGAGAATAATCATCTGAATCAGCGGCAGCAGCAGGTTGAAGCCAAGGCCGGTCAGGGCCAGCGACAGCATGCCGTCGGCCAACGTCAACGGCATCAGCACGTAGGTCCAGCGCGCGGCATACCGGCGATGATTGCGCAGCAGCATCACGCCGAGCACAATCAGGCATGCGGCACTGACTACCAGCACCACCGCATGAATCGCGGACAGGATGAAGGTCAGGCTCATCGCATCGACGTGCACATGACCATCCAGAATCTCGCGCACGGCATAGAGGATGGAAATCACCATAATCGGCAATGTGGCGAGTCCGTCCAGCAGCACGACCGCGCCATAGATGCGCGCCAGAATCGGTAATCGCTTGGCGTTCAGGTTCAAGCCGGCGTCGTCCAGTTCGACGGCCACCAGATCGGCCACGACTGCGGACTCGGCGTCACGGTTCTCCCGCAGCTTGCCGGGGGTAGTGGCCGTGCCATCGTCCTTGAATTCAACCATGGTTTCCTCCCCACATAGCGTCCCCTCACCCTATCACCCGATTGCGGTTTTGCTGAACTTGATGGGCGGTCGGTACATGTCTGTCTACATTGCCGAGCACCGAGCCTATCCATCGCGTTCAGGAAACGTCCAAAAACCATCCAGAAATCTTGTCAATAAGTTCCAGAACGCCTTTCGCTCTGCCCAGCGACACACGATAAGCCGCTGGGCAGCAGCGTTATTCCGCCAAAAACATCATCAATCACCCCATTAATCTCCGGCAGCCGTATTACGCTACTACAAACGTAGCGCTACGATTAACGTATCGCTACGGAAAACGTAGCAACCAAGCAACACCAAGCTCCGGAGGTATCAGTGGGCAATATCTTCAAGGTCCTCAGACGCGACTTCCTGCGCCTGTTCAAGGTGCCGGCCGCATGGGTGATCCTGTTCGGCATGGTGTTCATCCCGCCACTGTATTCGTGGTACAACATCGTCGGCTTCTGGGACCCGTACGGCAATACCAAAGGCATCACCGTCGCCATCGCCAACAATGACGACGGCACCGACAACGCGCTCATCGGCATGCAGAACCTCGGCGATCAAATCGTCAAGCAGATGAGAAGCAACGACCAGCTCGGCTGGACCTTCGTCACCGAAGCCGAGGCCATGGACCAAGTGGAATCCGGCAAGGCATACGCAGCCATCATCATTCCCAAAGACTTTTCCGACGATCTCGCCGGCGTGGTGACCGGCGGCAAGAGTCGGCCCACTCTGGAGTATTACGTCAACGAAAAAGCCAGCGCCATCGCCCCCAAAGTCACCGACGTCGGCGCGTCCACTGTGGACCGCACGGTCAATTCCACATTCGTCTCCACCGTATCCGAAGTACTTACCGAAGTCATCAATACGGTTGACGGCAAAGCCATCAGTACCGAAGACACCACCAAAGCCAAGGCCCTCACGGCCCTTGCCAAGGCCTCCGACGATGTGCAGCACACACGCAGCACCATCGCCAAGCTCACCACCAAACTCACCGACACCCCAGAGCAGACACGCACCGCACGTCAGGCGCTGGACGACGCGCGCACACTTGGCATCGACACTGCAGAAGGTCTGGCCGGCGTCTCCACCCTGATCGGCACTACCCAGACCAGTCTGAACGGCTTCGTCACCTCCACGTCCGAAGCGCTTGACCAAGGCTCAAGCCTGCTGAGCCAAGCCGCAGCACAGGCCAACCAAAGCGTGGGCACGGTAACCGGAACCATCAGCGCCGCCAATCAGCAGGTAGGCGGACTGATCAATACGGCGGAAGACATCAACCAAGCGAACGCCGACATCATCGACCAACTCAAAGGGCTGCCGAACGCCAATCGAGAACCGCTGCAATCCGCCATTGCCACACTGGAAAGCCGCAATAGCGAGCTTGCCGGCGCACTGGGCAACCTCGATAGCCTGAACACCACTATCGGCAATGCCTCCACAGACACCGCCGGATTGGCGCAGCATCTCAATACCGCCACCCAAACCACGGTGCGCGAGGCCAATACCGCTCGCGGCACCATCACCTCCGGCGCCATTCCTCAGCTCAACACCGGTCTCAACGCCCTCAGCTCGACCGCCAGCACTCTGTCGACCGGCATCACGTCGCAAGGCTCACTCATCGATCAGTCGAAGCATGCCCTCGACCAACTCGACAAAGCAGCCTCCACCACGGTGACCGCGCTGCGCGACACCGATAAGGCGCTGGCCGGCGTACAAACCAAGCTCGATACGCTGGTCACCGACATCAAAGCCCTGAGCATCTCCAGTTCACTCAGTTCCCTGATCGGCACCGACGGCAAACTGGATGCCGCCACAATCGCCGACTTCATGCTCTCCCCCACTGTTATCAGCGAACAGGCCGTCTATCCGGTCGCCTCCTATGGTTCCGGCATGGCACCGCTGTTCACCACCCTGTCTTTGTGGGTGGGCGCGTTCGTGCTCGTGGTCATTCCCAAACTCGAAACCGATGATGAGGGCATCGACGATCTCACACCAACCCAAGGCTATCTCGGTCGCTTCCTGCTACTGGCCACGCTGGCTGCCGTCCAAGGCCTGGTCACGGCCATCGGCGATCTTGTCATCGGCATTCAATGCGCGAGCGCCCCAGTGTTTCTGCTCACCTGCGTCATCACCTCACTGGTGTATATGTCGGTGATTTTCGCCCTCTCCACCACGTTCATGCACGTGGGCAAAGGCGTATGCGTGGCGCTGGTCATTCTGCAGGTGCCGGGCGCCTCCGGCCTGTACCCGATTGAAATGATGCCCGCGTTCTTCCGCGCCATCTACCCGCTGCTGCCGTTCACCTATTCGATTGACGCGATGCGTGAAACCATCGGCGGCTTCTACGACGGCCTCTGGTTCGCCTATATCGGCAAATTGCTGGTTTTCGTGGTTCTGGCCTTTGCGCTTGGCCTCGGCGCCCGGCCGAAACTGGCCAATCTCAACCGCCTGTTCGCGCGGGAAATCAAGGAAAGCGACATGATTATCGGCGAGCCGGTGCACCTGCCCGGCAGCGAATACCGTGTCACTCAGGCCATTGCAGCACTGGCCGACCGCGACGAATACCGTCATGCCATCGAACGTCGGGCCGCCAAATTCGCCTACCAGTATCCCCGGCTGCTGCTGGGTGCGCTTATCGCCGGATTCGTGGTGCCGGCCGCGCTCATTATCGTGTTTGCGCTGACCACCAGCGAGAAAATCGTAGTCATGGGCACATGGCTGGCATGGGTGCTCATCATCATGGGCTTCCTGATGGTCGTGGAATTCATGCGCGATTCCATCCGCCGCCAAACCGAGCTCGGCAGCCTCTCCGACGAGTCGATCCGCGCCATGCTGTACGGGCATAAGGCCAAGCGTCGCGACACCTCCGCCGAACGCCACGAAGAAGCGGACCCGAGCGCCGCTGTTACCGCAATCATCCCCACTATTCCGCCGACCAAGGAAGGCAGGCACGCACGATGAACACCATGTGGAAACTGTTTACCGGCGACATCAAACGCCTGACCAGCAACGTGGTCTCCATCATCATCGTGATCGGCTTGGTGATGATTCCCGGCCTGTTCACCTGGTTCAACGTGGCCGCATGCTGGGACCCGTTCTCGAATATGAAGAACCTGAAATTCGCGGTGGCGAATGTGGATGAGGGGTATCGTTCCGACCTGATCCCGGTGAAAGTCACGGTCGGCGATCAGGTGGTGAACGCGCTGCGCGCCAACAGTCAGCTCGATTGGACGATCACGTCCAAAGCCGATGCCGTCGAGGGCGCACGATCCGGCAAATACTACGCGGCCATCGTAATTCCGAAGTCGTTCAGCAAAGACATGATGACCTTCTTCTCCGACGACGTGCAGCATGCCGAACTGACCTATTACCGCAACGAGAAGAAGAACGCGCTGGCACCGAATCTGCTCAACGAGGGCACGGATGAGGTTGCGGCGGAAATCAACACCACGTTCGCTAAGACCATCACTTCGGCCGGGCTGGAAATCGCGTCTTCGCTGGCCGATCAGCTGTCCAAGCCCGAGGCCAAAGAGCAACTGAATACCTTCAACGCCAACATCGCCAATTTCGCCACACAGCTTGACGATACTGCGGATCTGCTTGGCACATACAGCGCATTGACCGATACGGCCGGCGCCTTGCTCGACACCTCGAACTCACTAATCACTCAGGTTTCCTCTGCCGCCAAACAAGGCGGCAAGGATCTTGCCAGCGCCAAACAGGAAGTCACCGACGTGGCCGGAGCCCTGGGCACCACCGCTGACGCGATGAGCAGCGCACTGGACGCGAGCGCCTCCAGTTTCGGCGCGGTGTCCGACTCCATAGACAAGCTGTATTCCGACGCGAATGCTGGTGCCACCACGGCCGCCGACGAATTGGACCGTCAAGCCACGGCCATTGGCAAGCAGACGGAGAAATACACTGAAATTCGCAACACGTTGGCCGGCATACTGGGCAACGACTCATCCATCATCACGGCGATCGACCGTTCAATCGCACGGCAAAACAGGCTGCGACAAGCGCTGAATACGGCGGCGACCGATATTCGCCAAGGCAATCAGGACGCGCAGGATCAGCATGCGCAGGTCAAGAATCTGGCTGATCAAGCACAGAACAGTATTGCCAATATCAAGTCAGATTTCTCGGCCACGGTGAAACCGCAAATCGACTCCCTGTCGTCCACAGTCTCTGATGCCTCCGGCATACTGAGTTCCGGCGCCACCCAGTTGGACTCCACGCTCGGCGACCTGAAGGGGACTTCCGACGACGCCAGCGATATGCTCAGCGACGCTCGCACTACCTTGGACAAGGTGTCCGGCAAACTGCGTTCCGCCGGTGCCGAACTGGCTTCGTTCAACAGCACACTGAGCGACGCACTAAACAGTGGCGATATGGGCATGGTCAAAGAGGTGCTGGGCAATGATCCCGAAACGCTGGCCAGTACGTTGGCCGCACCGGTGCAGCTCAGGCGCAAGGCCGTATTCCCGGTGGCGAATTTCGGTTCGTCGATGGCACCGTTCTACACGCTGCTGCCGCTGTGGGTGGGCGCGCTGCTGATGGTGGTGACGCTGAAAACCACCGTGTCTCGCCGGACGCGCAAAGCATTGGGCGATCCGCGGCCGCATCGGCTCTTCCTTGGGCATTACGGGGTGTTCGCGCTGATTGCGCTGCTGCAATCCACGGTGTCGCTCGGTGGCGATCTGCTGTTCCTGCGCGTGCAGGCCGTGCATCCGCTGCTGTTTATGTTGTCTGGATGGCTGGCCTCGCTGGTGTTCTCGTTCTTCACCTATACGATGGTGGTGAGTTTCGGCAATGTGGGTAAGGCAATCGGCGTGCTTATGCTCATCGTGCAGATTTCGGGTGCGAACGCTGCCTACCCGGTGCAGATGTTGCCCGACTTCATCGCCAAAGTCAGTCCGCTCTTGCCGCTCACCCATGCGGTGACGATGATGCGTGCGGCCATCGCCGGCATCTACGACATGGATTACTGGCGGGCCGCCGGAATGCTGCTGGCATTCGTGCCGCCGCTACTGTTGCTTGGGCTGTTGCTCAGGAAGCCACTGGTGCGGTTCAACCAGTGGTATGTAGCCCAAGTCGAGAGCACTAAAGTGCTGAGCTAGTAGGTATTATCCGGGAGTTGCCTACAAACGGCATGGACTTACCACCCTCAGTCTGGCTTTGCCAGCCAGCTCTCGCCAGCGGGAGTGTACGGGAGCATATTTCGAAGAGAAGAGATGACGGAGATGACAGATACGACGGCGACACCGCGCGGTGAGCGCACGCGCGAGGCGACGGATCGCAAGCTCATGCGAGCCACGCTGCAGATTGCGGTGGACCGCGGCATCAGCGGCGTGACCATCGAGGAGGTGGCCCGGCGCTCCGGTGTGGCCAAAACCACGATTTACCGCCGATATCATAATGCCGACGAGCTGCTGCACGAGATCAGCGCGATGTATCTGGCCATCCCGGATCCCGACCCAGTGCCCAGCCCCACGCGTGAGCATTTCACGCAACTATTGCAGCGATTGGTCGATTGGGTGCGCGACAACGACATCGACGTCAAACGCGTGGGCATTGTGTTGTCCAGCGAGGCCGAGTTCTTCCAGCACATCGTCGACCAGGTGGTGACCCCGTGGCTGGAGCATGTGGGAGCGTTCCTCAAGCAGGGAGTCGCGCAGGGCGTGTTTCGCGAGGACGTTGACGAGAAGTTGCTGTTGTCCACGATTATCGGATCTTTGGTGGCGTATGAGGCCATCGAGGGCAAAGCAATGGACGACGACACCGCCTGGGCCTCGCGCATGGCCGATCTGCTGTGGCCAGCATTGCTGAAGTAGCGGTCTTACTCCTGAATCGAAGCCTCCTGGCGGGCGACTTCGAGGGCTTTGTTGAAGGCGTCGGAGGTCCAACTGGCGCCGGCGACCTTGTCCACTTTGAGGCCCTTCAGAGGTTTACCGTCCACCACGCCGTTAATGGCTTTGGCGAAGTCGTCCTGATGGTTCTTGGAAATCGTGGTGAACGGGTGCCCAATGATATTGACGGTCTCGACGTTGCCGTCCTTGATGGTCAGATGGACGTCGATGGAATCCTCGCCTACCGGGCCGTACTGGCCGTTGATCGAGTAGTTGCCGTCCTTGTAGTTGCCGGTGTCCTTCTTGTCGGACGTGGTGGTGGACGGGTCGTTGTGCGACGAGCTGGAATCGGAGCCGTCGGAGCTATCGGAGCCGTTCGACTGGGATTGCGACTGCTCTTCCTGCGACTTCTCGGTCTCGCCCGAGTTGCCGGCGTACGCATCGTCCATCGGCGCGGCCTTGGATTCGCCGCATCCGGCCAGCAGCGCGCCAGCCACGACCAGTCCGGCCGCCGCCAATGTCGCGGATTTCTTCAACGTACTCTTTTCGGTCATATTCACGCTCCTTAAGCCCCCCTCTGACGAGGGGGGCTGTCAGCGAAGCTGACTGGGGGAGAGACCATCAGCTTGCCATGTATTCCTCACATACTGCTCGATGCCCCTGACGGCCCTACTCCTCGCCGCCGGTTTTCGCGGCCTTGGTGGGGTCAGTGAAACCAATGGCGGTCTCGCCGTTCTGCGCGCCCTCGACCTGTGCACCCGTGGAGGCGGGCTTGCCGCCGGCCGCCTCGTAGGCCTTGCGCGCATCCTCGTCATTCCACTTCTCACCGACGAGCACGCCATGGTTGAGCATGATCTCGCGCTGCGCGCAGCTGGCGACCAGCGCATCGTGGGTGACCACGATAATCGTGGTGCCCTGCTCGTGCAGCTTGCGGAACAGGTCGAGCACGATTTTCTCGTTCTTCTCGTCGAGGTTGCCGGTGGGCTCATCGGCCAGAATCAGCTTCGGGTCGTTGATCAGCGCGCGGGCCACGCACACGCGCTGCTGCTCGCCGCCGGAGAGCTGGCCGGGCAGGTGGTGGGCGCGGTCCTTCAGGCCGACCTTTTCCAGCGCCTCCATGGCCTGCTTCTCATCGACCACCGAATGGTAGTACTGGGCCACCATCACGTTTTCCACGGCGGTCAGGTGCGGCACCAGATAGAACTTCTGGAACACCAGTCCGATGAGGTTCTTGCGCACGTCGGCCAGCTGCGTGGCGTTCAGGTCCTCCAGCTTGCGGCCTTCCAGCTTCACGGAGCCCTTGGAGGGCGTGTCCATGCAGCCAATCATGTTCATCAGCGTGGTCTTGCCTGAGCCGGAGGAGCCGACGATGGCGAGCCATTCGCCTTCCGGCACGGTCAGATTGAGGTCGTCCACGGCACGCAGGTCGCCGTAGATCTTCGAGATGTGGTCGAGTTCAAGTAGCATGACGTTTCTCTTTCTTTATTCTTCGCGAAGCACGACGGCGGGGTCGATGCGGGTGGCGCGGTGGACGGGCGGGATGGAGGCGACGATGGCGACCAGCGCGCTGAACAGCACGGAAATCAGGGCCAGCCACCAGTTGAATACGATGGAGCGTTCGAACACCGCCATGCACAGCCAACCGGCGAGTCCGTAGCCGATTGCGGTGCCGATGAGGCCGCCAATCAGGCCGTAGAGCGACGATTCGATGTAGAACTCGGTGCCGATGGCACGCGAGCTGGCACCGAGGGCCTTGCGCAGGCCAATCTCGTTGCGTCGCTGCGAGACGATCGAGCTGATTGTGGTGCCGACGCCGACGAGCGTCAGCACCAGCACCACCAGCGAGACGATCCAGAACAGCGTCTGCAGCATGGTGATGATGCGGGTGTCGGAGGCTGTGATCTTGGTGACCTGCTGTGCCTTGACGTGCATGGAGGTCATGTCGTTGATGCTGGACACCAGGCCTGCGAGGTCGCTGGCGCCGGCCGAATACTCGATGACGTCCACGCCGCGCGTGATGCCGGTGAGCTTGTTGACGTCGGCGTTGGTGGCGTAGATGATCGAGTCTTCGCTGCCGCCGGTGTCCACGATGCCGGCCACGCGGAATTCGGTACCGGAGGTGTCCATGATGTCACTGGAGACACGGCCGTCTTTGGGTTGCTGGTCGATCGAGGAGTTCGACGAAGTGCCGTTGGTGCTGGCGTTATCGGATGCACGGTAGCCGATGGTGATGGCGGAGCCGATTCTCAGGCCGATGGCGTCGGCGATGTCGCGTCCGACCAGCACCTTGCCGTCGGTCGGCCACGAGCCGTCGACCACCCAGTGATGGTTGAGGTTCTTGACCTGCGCCGCATTCACGCCGGCCATCACGTACGGCGAGGCGTTGACGCGCACGTTCTCGTAGCGGTAGGTGGCGTATTTCGCGGAACCCTTGGCCTTGACCATTTCAGTGGTGTGCTGCACCATCGCCTTGTCGATGCCGGCCTTGCCGTCAGCATTGGTCGATTCGGTGGGCGTGACAATCAGGTTCGCGCCGTACGCACGCATCTCCTCGTTCATCTGCTGCGGCACGGCGAGGCAGATCATCGCCAGACAGAACAGTGTGGCTGCGCCGACCAGCGACGCCACCACAGCCATCACCGCGCGCGAACGCCGACGGAACACGGCGCTGAACAGCATTCTGAAGAACATACCGGTGTTGGTCATCGGTTCCCTCCTTCCACACCTACGTAGATAAACTCAGCGACCATGGAGCACCTCCGCGGGCTTGAGATTCAGAATCGAACGAATCGATGAGGCGGACGCCAGCAGCACGGTGACAGCCAGCAGCACGAACACCAGCACGAACACCATCGGCCGCATCGTAATGCCGGAACCGAACACCACCCGGCCTATCAGCTGGGCCACGCCGGAACCGAGCAGCGCGCCCACAATCGCGCCCAGCAGCGAGATTGCCGCCGTTTCGGCCAGCATCAGGCGGGATACCGCGGCATCGGTGGCACCGAGCGCCTTGAGCAACGCCAGCTCGCCCGACCGTTCGCCGATCGAGGCGACCATCAGGTTGGCCACGGCCACGGCTGCGGCGATCAGGCTCAGCACGGTCATCAGAATCATCACGGCCTGCGTCTTTTGCAGCACATTGCCCTGCAACGCGGCCACCTGACGCACCTGCTTGGCCACCGCGCCCGGAATCACCTCTTCGATCTGATAGGCGATCGAGCTCGGGTAGGCGGTGCAGTACCAGGTCTCCCATTCCTCCTGGCTCAGCGCGGCCGGGTTCGCGGCGGCCTTACGGGCCAGGTCGTTCTCCGGCGTGGTCAGGGCCTTGACCTCGATTTTGTCGACCGAATCGGGCAGGTCGGCGAGTACCTGGGCCGTGGAGGAGGCGATGTAGAGCGAGCCGTTGTCCTCGTCGCCGGAATCGTAGACACCGGTGAGCTTGATTTTCTGCTCGTTCTTCTTGCCTGAGGCGGTGGTTTTGTTGAGGGTGATGGTGTCGCCGGTGGTCACGCCGAGTTCGGAGGCCAGCGTCTTGCCGATCACGCCCTGGTCGGAATCGTCTTTGGGCCACTTGCCGTCCAGCTGCCACCACGAGCGCATGCCTTCCACGCCCACGACGGTAGTCTCGCCGGTGGAGATCTTGAGGTTCTTGTTGAACCACGTGCCGACGACCGGCACGTTGGTACCGTTCACCGTGGCGTGGATGTTGAGCTGCGGCGCGAAGCTGGTGATGTTGAACGACCAGAAGATCGTCTTGATCTTGGCCGCGTCCGACTCCTTCAGAAAAGCGGTCGGGTCGCTGGTGGACGTCGCGCCGCCCGACTCGGTGTTGTACAGGTCGGAAACGACCGCATCCGCCTTGGGCTGCACGGTGATGTTCGAACCGTAGGTGGACAGCTCGGCGTTGAGCTTGTCGCCCACGTCGAACACGACGCCCAGCATCGATACGGACACGGTCGCCGACAGGCATACGGTCAGCGCGATAAGCAGGCGCCGGCGCAGCTGTCGGGTGAACGAGCGAGTAATCATGCGCAGAAAGAACATGATTCTTGTCTCCTGCCTGACTCACCGGAAGTGGGCGCTCAGCGCGTCCAGATCCGTAGTTTGAATGGTGATCTTGCCGTGGCCGGTCTTGTACGGGAATGGTATCGGGTTGCAGCCACCCTTGAAGCCGATGGTCGCCAGGTTGATGGCCACCTCGCACTTCTTGCAGATGATCTTGCCGTCCTTCTCGTAGTAGCCAGCGTCGCCGCAGTTCTCGCAGGCGTCCAGGCCGATGCCGTACGCGCCACCGTTCTTTCGGATGATGATGAAGCGCATGACGGTGCCGTCCTTGGCCTTGTATTCGAAGCGGTGCAGGTGGCCGTCCTCGACCTGGCTGAAGGGGATGGTGGCCACGCCGTCCTTGAGCGAGTAGGCTTCCGGCGGCGAAAGGGTGATGGTCTGATGGGTCGCGGCAACGCCCACGGTCAGGGTTGCTGTGACGCCGATGACTGCGATAAGGCTCCACACGGCAGCGGCGATGGCGTGGCGGCGGAATACCTTATGCCGGCGCAACGTGGCCTCGTTGGCTCCCGGCACATCATGGGTTTTCATACGGAAACCGGCCACGATGGAGGCCACGGCGGGAATCAGGAACACCAGCGCCTGCGCCATAATCATCGTGGAGTTCTGGTTGATGGACCAAGCCAGCGCCACGAACATCGTATGGTTCATCGGGAAGCCTCGCGCCTGCAGAATCTGGGCAAGACCAGTGAAGTGTTGAATCAGCAGAATCACCATCATGGCCGCGACGGCCACGGTGAACGCCCAGCGCACGGCAGTGGTGCGCATCGTGCGGAAGATGGCGGCCACAATAATGGACATGGCCACGCCAAGCAGGAAACCAAGAGCGCGCAGCAGCATGGCCGAAGTGAATGCGGTCTCCCCTGGTTCCACCCAGATGGTGAGCTGCAGAATCACGTCCGGCAGCGCGTAGAACAGGGTGAGTGCGATGTCGATGGCGGCCACGGCGTTAGCGATGTGCATGAACACCTTGTGCTGCTGCCAATTGGTGGTGATGCGGCGTGCGAACACCACCACGACGATGGTCAGGATGTCGGCAATGATCGCGCACCACAACACCGGGTAGTTGACGAACGTGCGCTGATTGATCACGGCCGAGGCGCGCAGGCCGGCGAATACGATGGCGGCGATCAGACCGACGATCAGGCCGATGAGACGCCAATGCGAGCTTATCGGCTTATCTCGCCCCTCGCCGACCGTGAGCATCACGCTCAGGCTCATCACCAGCAATGCGGGGGCCAAAGTGCCCGGCATCACTGCCACGAATTGTTCAAGCATTCGCGTCCTTTCTCTGTTCACCTTAGGCTCCCCTCTCTGAGGGGAGCTGTCCGCGAAGCGGACTGAGGGGAGTTTTAGACCGTCCTAAGAATTATCTCCCTAAAGCGGCGTAAAGCCCCCTCTGACGAGGGGGCTTTCTGCTTAGTCAATCACCACTGGCGAGGAGTGTAATCCCAGTTGTCGAAGGTGACCTCGATCGGCTCGGTCCAGAAGTGGCCCTTGACGCCGGTCTCCGGGTCAACGTGCAGCATCCAACCCTTGGAGGCCGGGGATTCGATGGAGAGCTTCAGCTGGTAGGTGCCAGCCTTGTCGAGCTTGACGTTGGCGCCGTAGTGCGGGCCATCGGAAGCGTTCATCTGCATGAAGGTACCGGAGGTGGCGGTGCCGCCCTCGACTTCCTTGCCGGTGGACTTATCGATGATGGTGTAGTTCACGGTCAGATCCGGCACGAAGTCGCCCTTGCCGTAGCCGAGCTCGGTGCCCTTCTGGTTGGCATGGATGTCGGCCTCGAGGTGGAAGGAAGCGTCAGCAGCCTTCAGGCCCATGGAAGACGGCTCCATATCGATCGGCTGGAAGTACACAGCGCCCACGGTCAGCGGGCCGGCGTCCTGATCCTGCTCTTCAGCAGTACCGGACGGGCCAACCGGAACCTCTTCGAAACCGGCGCCGGAATCGGAGGAAGAATCGGAGGAAGAGGAGTCGGAAGACTGGGAGGAGGAGTCAGCCTTAGTGTCGGATGCGGAGTTGGTGGAACCGCAGGCAGCCATGGACACGGTCATGGAACCGGCGAGCAGCAGGCCGAGCAGAGCGGCCAGTTTCTTGTTCTTCATCATTGTTATTCCTTTTCTCTATCTCTGGTGAATTAGGATTCACGCTTAGATAATTGCAATTATTCAGTTATGAGATAAGTGCGGCGTGGGCTGGAGGAATTGGCATCGATCCGAGGCCGTGCCGCAAGTCTGTCAGTTGTCTGCAGTTATGGGAGGAAACGGACGAGCTAGACGGGCTACGCCTTCACGGCCGGGACCTCGGCAGTAGCCTGCGCCTTCAGCTTGCGCTGCTTGATGAAGCCGACCACGAACAGCGCGATAACCGCAACGGCTGCGATGGCCTGCGCCACTAGGCATTCGACGTACGGGTAGAGGCCAAGCCAATCGTTCGTCGGCACACCGTTCAGGTAGAAGGCGGGCAGCAAGTCGCCCTCGATCAGCGAGTGGACGCCGCCGCCGGCGAACACCACCACCAGCACAGACATCAGAATCGAAGTGACCAGGAAGAACGGACCAATCGGAATCTTCACGGAGGTGAAGCGGAAGAGCAGGAAGATGCCGACAAGCACCACCGCGGCGGTCAGACCACCGATCCACATACCGCGAGTATCGCGGCTCATCGTGTAGATGGACTCGTAGAAGATCACGGTTTCAGCGCCTTCACGGAACACGGCGAGGAAGCTCAGCATAGCCAGCGAGACCACGGTTTTCAACGTCACGTTGTCGGCACTTGCGGCGGCTTCGGCATCAGCCACAGCAGCCTCGGTCTTCTTGCGAATGTAACGGTTCCACGCTTCCACGCTGGACTTGTTCAGCATCCAGTTACTCGTCCACAGCAGCATGCCCATGGCGATCAGTGCGCAGGTGCCTTCCATGATCTCCTGAATCGGGCCGGAGCCGCCGAAGGCGAACACGAAGATCACAGCCACCAAGCCGGCGCCGAGCAGACCGACGAGCACACCCAAGTAAATCCACTTGACGAAGCGCTTGTTATCGGACTTGACCAAGTAGGCGACGATGGCTGCAACCACCAGCAGAGCTTCAAGACCCTCACGGATAAGCACGAGGAACGCCTGGCCGGAGGAGCTGGTGACCAGCTTGGTGAAACCGTCTTCCTTATCGGCGGCACCACCGTCAAGAATGCCGGCGTCCTTGATCAGCATGGCCTTGAGGTCGTCGATCAGCTTCTTGGTGTCTTTCAGGGATGCGCCGGCGTTCATGGACTTGCGGCACATCTTGAACTGGTATTCCACCTGCGAGACGCGGTTGCCGCTGATGGCGTTCATCACGTTCTTTTCGAAGCCGAGCTTCTCGTAATACTGGTAGTACGCGTTGTTCACGAGCGTGGCGCCCTTGGCACCATCACCCTTTTCGTAAGCTTTGTATGCATTGTCGAGAATCGGGGTCATTTCGTTGGCCACGTCGGTCCATGAACGATTGCCCTTGCCTGGGTTCTTCTTTTTCTTGGCGTCGAGCTCCTTGCGCTCTTTGGCCAGCTGCGCCTGCAGCGCTTCGGCGTACGCCTTCGGCTTGGCGAGATCGGCGTTGGTGTCGAGCTGCTGGGCCGTGGCGTCAAGATCGGCGGTCAACGCATCAATCTGCTGAGTCAGTTGATCGTCGTTGCCAGGCGTGTAGGAAAGATTCTGAACGCTTTGGAATGCCTGCTGTTGGGCGAGCTGCTTGTCCGCGCCAATGGTGTCGTGCACGACCGCGGTGAAGTTGGAGGCCACGTAAATCTTGTTGTACGCGCCCATGAAATCGGAGGTGGCGCCAGCGGTGTTGCCATCCTTGTACGTCTTAAGACCGCTGTTCAGCTGCTTGTCCATCGCCTTGGAGACTTCGGCCCAGGTGGCGTAGTCAACGCTGGACGAGCTTGATGAACTGGACGAGCTGGTGCTGCTGTCGGCGAAGGCCATCGGAGCCGTGACTGCAGGAGCCACAGTGGCGATGACCATGGCGAACAGAAATACAATCGCAGCCAGAACTCGCAGCTGCCTCACGCTGGTGTGTTCAACGGACCGAAGAGCAGCCTGGGCGCGACGAACCATGCCTATCCCTCTCTCTGCGCGGCTAAGTAATCAAAAACCAACTACTCAATATAAAGAAAAACTTTTTTGAGGAACAGTCTTGATTTTTTAGGATTTAAGAGGTATTAGGCACTGTTTTTCGATCAATTATTACCGCAGATTGTCTCAATATTCGATATTGTCCCGCTCACAGATGGGAGACTTCCCGAATTATGAACTCCCCGCGACTGGCCACTCCCCATCCCTCATATTGCATGACCAACTGTTTCACCAAGGTTCATAGCCTAAAATCACTATGTTGCATCACGGCAAGAGGCTGGCAATAATTCACGCGATGGCATGCGCATGTTCATTCTGGTTTGCCTCGGGTTTGCTGACTTGCCTTGAGTCGCTTTGATTTGCACTGGTTCATCCCCCGGTGAGATCACCTGTTGCACACGCCGTACGAACGACCTGCACATCAGCGCAGGCACTCATTGGTGGTCCTTGTCCACAAAGCGACACGCCGCAGCCGGCACTGAATGTGCATTTATCCGAAAGCTGTGGTAGCTTATTCGAGTTGCCTACGGAGCTTACTTCTAGCAAGCACTGCAGTGCATGGAGGATTCGCCTAGTGGTCTATGGCGCACGCTTGGAAAGCGTGTTGGTGTAACAGCCTCACGAGTTCGAATCTCGTATCCTCCGCCATCAGGGTTTTGGCTTTTGTCAAAACCCTTTTGTTATCCGCACCCACATGCATATACGCAGCGGTCCAAATATGTGCACAATCGTGCACATTCACTGTTTTTGCAGTGGCGTGGCATGGCACATATTCCGAGACGACCGAATTCCCACAATTTTCGTGCCACAACAGCGCATAAAAACACGAAAATGCGATTACGTGGCACATCCGAATGCCACATGAGCGCAAAATAGCCAATATTGCGCTCATGTGTACAACTTAGAGCACCCGAATACTTCCTCGCACACCCGTCGATTTGCGTAATACGCGATTGCGTGTATTGTTGTGCAAGCCGTTCAACGGCCCTAAGCCGTGCGCACATTATCGCCCCGATAGCTCAGTGGTAGAGCACTTCCTTGGTAAGGAAGAGGTCGTGAGTCCAATTCTCACTCGGGGCTCTCAATCACCACTCGATGCCGTACTCGGCATACATATACATATCGTACTGGTACTCACTGCTGTAGTTCAGGTCGTTCTGATGTGCTTCATGATGGCTGTTATCTGACTGCATAATCATTCCTTTTCCTAGCCTCATCGGTATTACGACCAGATATAGCGAAATCGCGTTACCGAACTATGCGCGTTCAGCGAATCGCAGGTGAACTCATAGCGAACTGTTGCACGCACTCCGCATGCGAGCGCAGACTCATTGACATATACCGTCCGGCACACACTTCATAATGTGCAAGGCCGCGCGCCAGCTATTGAATACCGCCAAACAGCAAAGGAAAGCCTCTCCCACCATGACCTCACACCTTGCCGAAGCAGGACGCACACTGATTCCCCGCAAGGATGATCGGTACGGTCTGCTTTCCCCAGCTCTGGTTATTCTCACGTTTGTCGCCGGACTGGTGGATGCGTTAAGTTACTTGGCACTCGGTCATGTATTTGTGGCCAATGTGACCGGCAACATTGTGTTCCTTGGTTTTGCATTCGCCCACGCGCAGGGCTTCGTCTGGTGGACTTCGGCGCTCACGCTGGCCACGTTCATGATTGGTGCGTTCATCGGCGGACGCATTATTCATTACTTTGGCGCCAACCGCGCGCGCCATCTGCTGGTGTCCACGTCAATCCAGCTGGCTTTTGTGGCAGCTGCGCTCGTCGGCATTTATCTGCTCAATCAGCTTGCGCCTGAACCGTCGATGGGTGGCACTGATGCTTCAGCCATCGCCCGCACGGCACAGCCCAGTCTGAACTTCCCAACTGCTCGGCATATTGATTTGCATATTATTCTGCTGATTGTGCTGCTCGCACCGGCTATGGGCATTCAGAATTCCACTGCTCGTAAGCTTTCGGTGCCAGATTTGCCCACGACTGTGTTGACGATGACGTTAACTGGGATTATCGCTGACACTTCGGCGCATGGTCATGGGCAGTCCAAACTTGGCCGGCGCGCGATTGTAATGCTGGCTTTGGCGCTCGGTGCTTTGACTGGAGCCACGCTGCAGACGCGCGGTCATGAGGACGTTATTTTGATGGTGATGATCGTCTGTCTGATTGCGGTCATTGTGATGATGATCCCCCATGTGCATTCCGATGCCCGCTGGGTGACCGGAAAACACTGATTCATACAAAAACGGCCGGCGCTGGGCATTGCTGACCGGCACCGGCCGAGATAATAAGGAGTGCTCCTTATGTGGTCGCGAACCTTACGGTTTCATGATCACATCTGCTCGCGATTGCGGCGGTAGGCGATTGCGGCGCCGGCACCGGCCAGCAGCAATCCGGCCACAGCAATCGTGACGACATTGGCACCCGTGTTGGAGACGACATTGCCATCACCCTTGGCAGCGGGACGCTTCACCAAGCCGGCAATTGCCTTCTCGAGAGCCTCACGAGCTGCGTCGACCTGCTTCTGCGTGGCGTTGCTGTTGTCGGAGACCTCACGGGCCTTCTTCAGCGCGGCGCGCAGAGCGTTGGCGGAGTCGTCGGTGTAGAGACCCAGGTTGATGGCGGCGGCCTTGTTGATGGTCGCGTTCAGAGCAGCCTTGTCCACCACGCCCGGTTCCGGATTCGGCTTCGGCTCGGTGGCAGCTTCCAGCTTGGAGATGGCGTCCTGAAGAGCGCTCAGTGCGGTATCCACATCCTGCTGGGTGGCGTTCTTGTTGTCGAGCACCTGCTGTGCAGCCTTCAGTGCCTCGGCGAAAGCTTCCCACGAGTTGGTCGTGTAATCGGCCTTCTCGAGCTTGCTTGCCTTGTTCACTGCAGTCTGCAGGTCGGTCTTGTTCACCTCAACCGGGCCTGGGCCAGGCTCCTCACCGGTCTTCTCGAGACCAGCGATAGCGGATTCGAGGTTCGTCAGCGCCAGAGCCACATCGTAAGCGGTGGCCTTATCGTTATCCGCCACGGCCTGTGCAGCTTCGCGGGCCTTGACCAGAGCAGTCCAGCTTTCAGCCGTGTAGTCGGATTCCTTAAGACCGTTAGCCTTGGCGATGGTGTCGTTGAGGTCGGTCTTGTCCGGAGCGACAGTCTCTTCCTCAACCTCGCGGTCCGTGGTCAAACGCAGTTCGGCAGCGGATGCGAACTTGTTGGCCTGGGAGTCGCTCTGGCCTGCGGAAGACCGGACGGTCAAGCGTACGGCGGTCACATTCTCGACGGCGTCGAAGCTGGCCTTCTGCCACATGGTGGTGGTGGAGAACTCAGCATCGGTGACGACATCCTTGGTGGTGCCATCCGCCAGAGTGAGCGTGATCTTGTAGCCCTTGATCTTGCCGTTGGCGTTCATACCTCCGGAGCGCGGCAGGTAGCGCAGGCCGTTGATGGTGGTCGGTTCGTTGAGGTTGAACTGATACCATGCGGTGCCGTTGCCGACTGCGTTCTCGCTCCAGCTGGTGTGCCAGTGGGTGCTGTCGTTGCCATCCTGTGCCAGATTGGCCGGGCCTTCGCTCGGCAGGCCTGCGGTAGGCTCTTCGCTGCCCGTGGCCACGGTGTAGCCACCCAGCTCATCGGAGCCGTCAGCTGCCACGTCGTACTTGTCGCTGCTCTCGTTGCCGGGAGCGGTCTTCATGTACTCGTCGAGGGCCACGAGAATGTCGTATGCCTTGGTGAAGTCCTCAGCGGTTGCGCCATTCTTGTTGATGAGCACGCGAGCCTTGACCAAGGTGTCCTGATACTGCTGCCATGCGGCATCGGAGAGCTCAGCACGCTTGGAATCGTACTTGCCGCGGATTTCCTTGACCTTGTCCTGCGCTTCGGCCTTGGTGCGGGTCTGGGACTCGATGCGCTCGATCTTCAGGTTGTCGAGCACGAAGTCCTTGTATCCGCCGAAGTCCTGTGCATTGCCGGTGGAACCCTGCAGATCAGGTGCGGTTGCGGTCGAGTAAATACCGAACCAGGAATCGCCGTTGACGCCACCGGTCAGCTCGAACTCGGCCTTGCCGGTCTCACCCAGAGCCTTCTTCAGGTTGGTCAGCTTCACGCTGCCGGCAGAGTATTCACCCTGGCCCACAGCGATGGCGTAGATGTCATCGGAACCGGACTGGTAGTCGAAGCTCACCTTGTACTTGGCACCCGCCTCGAACTTCACGTTCTGCGGGATCGTCTGGTAGACCAGCGTGCCCTTCTGGGTCAGGCCGTTAACCTTCACAGACCAAGTGCCATCGAGCACATCGTCCATCTTCTTGACATCCCAACCGGCCTGCGTGAACGGAGCATGCAGCTCGGAGAGGTGGATGCGGTTGTCCTCAACGCCTTCGGAACCGGAGACCACGAACGGCCAGATGCCCTGGGCGTTGTTTTCGAATCCGTTGGTGAGGGACTTCAGCGTGCCGTCCTTCTCATAGGTGATGCCGGAGTACTGGTTCTCCACGATGCGCACATCGTCGAAGTAGGTGTGTGCTCCGTCGGTGCTCTTGTGAGACAGGGTTACCGTGGCATCGCCGTTCTCAGGCGCGGTGAAGAACACGTACATGTTCTGGAAGTAGCTGGAGCCATTTTCCGTATTGCTGTTCGTGTTGTGGCCGTATGCCTTGATGTAGTTCTTGGCGATGGACTTGCCGGTGGAGTTGGTGGCCAGCACCTTGCCGCCGCTGGTTACGGTGACGGATGCATCGCCGGTGGAGCGGTTGTCGACGCCAACATACAGCGCGTACTTCTGGCCAGCCTTGAGATCGGTCAGACGCTGGGAGACATCGACCTTGCCGGTCAGGCGCAGCATGGCGTTGTTGTCGCCTTCAACTTCGGCCTTGCCGGAGCCGCTGACGGTCCAGTTGTCGGTGAGGGTGTTGGAGCCGCCGTTGAAGCCGGCGTCTACCACATGCATGCCTTCGCTCCAGTTGACCTGGATCTGCTTGGCTTCGCCCTTGTACACCACGTACGGGGTTTCGGCATCAGCGGTAAGCGTCACCTTGCCGCCGGAGACGGCAACGGTCTGCTCGTTGGTCTTGCCCTGATCGGTGAGCTGGTACACCTTTACGCTGGAGAGGTTCTTCCAGCTGTCCGGCAGCGTCCAGGCGGTGGTGCCGCCCTTGGTGTTCCAGTGGTAGAGCTTCTGCTCGGAATCCTTGACCAGCTTGCCGGTGGAGGAATCCCACAGCCACGGCAGCAGGTAGGACTCGTCACCAGTGGAGGAACCATCGCCTGCGGAGACAGCACCGGAAGCCACCATCACGCCGTTGAAGGTGATGGTGCGCTGGCGGTAGGCTGCGCTAGAGGTGTCGTTGGAACCACGGGAGACTACTACAACGTTGCCGTTGGAATCCTTCAGGGTAATCTGCTCGTTGCCGTTGTTCGTGTTCGGGTCGGACACGGCAGCGGCATTGCCATTGTCGGCGGTCAGCAGCGGGTTGTTGACCCAGCGGGTCACCTTGAAGTGCTGGATGAACTTAGTGGACACATCATGGGTGTACAGGTTCTTGATGTAGGCGGCATAGTCGTTGCGGCCCTGCCAGCCTTCGAAGTCCTTCATGTTGTAGCCGCCGAGCAGCGGGGCGTTGGCAGCGCCGCCGTATTGCGGGTAGTCGCCAACCCAGCTGTCCTTCTGGTGGTTGCGCAGGAAGCGCATCACTTCGGAGTTCTCGCCCTTGGAGGTGTAGCCGCCGTAGGTCAGATCAGCTGCCCAGTGCTGGAAGGTGGAGTCGTACTCGTTGCCGGAACCCCATTCGGTGGTCATACGCCAGCCGTTGTCGTTGATCATCTTGCTCATCTTGCGGGTTTCCCAAGAATCTTCCGAACCGGAAGAAGTCAGGTTGCCCCACACATCGAGGTAGATGAAGTCCATGTTGTCGCCGACTTCCTTGCTGAGGTCAGCGAAACGGCTTACACGAGAACCGGATGCCAGATCGTAGATACCGTCGATGCCGACACCCTGATCAAGCCAGTTCCAGCCATACCTCAGGCCGCCTGCAGAGTTGCGGCGCACCATGTCCTCGCTGAAGGCCTTGGCTTCCGGATACATTTCGGAGGCGTTGACGTGCACACCGAAGCGAGCGCCATACTTGGAGCCCTCTTCCATCATGGTGTTCATGTCGTCGGCGCCGCCGAGACGCTGGCCGATATCGCCGTAGTCCGGGTGGCCGGAGTCGTGGCCTTCATTGCCGTAGCCCTTGAGCAGCACGGACTGGCCGAGGCCGTCGGTGTTCAAGGCCACCTTCTTGACGTTGTCAAGCGTGGTGAGGAACGGGTTCTGCGCCTGGGAGCCGAAGTTCATGGCGATACGCCATGCCACCAGTTCGGGAACTTCCTCGGACTTGTACGGGTTGTTCATGATGTCGCGGTAGGCGATTGCGCCATCCTGCCAGTTGACGGCACCGTCTTCGTTCTCGTCGCCGGCGATGGCCACGGCCATCTGCGGCAGAGCGGTTTCGGCCACGGTGTACTTCTTGCCCTTGGAATCGGTGACCGTGCGGTGGTAGTACCACGGAGCGCTGGCCAGGCCCAGGGAGGTGGCGTCACCAGTCTGCTGGGTGGTGGCGTAGACACGCGTGTTCTGGCTGCCGCCGCGCACAGGAGCCGCCACATAGGTGCCATCGTGCTCGGAGTTGCTCCACAGGCCGGCACTCAGGCCAGCACCGGAGATGAAGCCGTAGGTGTAGTCGCTATCGGTGACGTTAGTATCTTCGGTCACTGCGAAGTTGGTATCGCCAGGCTTCTGCGTGTTGGAAGACATACGAGCACCAGTGAATTGGGCATTTTCCTGGCTGGAACGCACGGAAACGAGACTCTGGTTCGGGAAGGACAGCGTCTGGATGGCGTTCTCCTCCACACCGTTGCCCTCAGGAATGCCTTCGGACAGGTTGTTCTTGATCTTGGTGACGTTGAGGTGCAGCTGGTTGGCCTTGACCGTGATCTGAACGGTGATCACCGCGTCAATCTTCTTGGCCTCATCCTTGACCTTCAGCGTGTAGGTGGCCTCGGTGTCGGAAACCTTCTTGAAGGTCACGTCGTCATCGCCCAGTTCGATGTTGGTGCCGTTGATTTCAACGGTGCGCACATCCTTGGACTGGCCGTACATCACCTTGCCGTCGGTCATCGTGTACTGCAGCACAGAGGGGAAGTTCTTCTTAATCTGAACTTCCATCTTCTTGGTCTTCAGCGTTTCGGAGGCGACCTGAACGGTTTTGTTCAGGGTGATGGGATCGATGGCAAGGTCCGCGCCGGAGACCGCCACCTGCTGGGAGACGTCCTCATAGCCTTCCTTGGCAATCGAAAGCGTGTGTTCGCCTTCTTCAATGTCGGCGAAGGAGAAGGTGCCATCTGCACCGGTCTTCACCTTGGTCTTATCCAAACGCACTGTTGCGCCTTCAATGGCAGCGCCTCCAGCGTCCACAACCTTGCCGGAAACCGCGTGCTTGGCGGCTTCGACAACCTCCGGGAAGTCCTTGATGTACACGTCGGTGACCTGGTTCAGCCCCTTCCAGGAGCCGGCCTTGATGGCAAGCTTGTTGGAGAGGTTCGTCATTGCGGAGTAATCGACATCGAATGCCTTCTGGCCATCCACGGTCAGTGTGGCGACCTTGGCGTCGGTCCAGGAGACCTGAATGTCGTGCTCTTCGTTGGCGCTCGGAGCAGCGATACGAGCACCGCTGTACCAGCTGCCGCTACCGCCACCGGTGTAGGTCTGCCAGAACCAGCCGTCCGAATCGTAGCCGATGAACAGGCCGCTGCCCGGGTCGTTGTAGCCCAGGTAGAAGCCGAAGCGGTTGGCGGAGCCTTCCTGCGGGGATTTGATGGTGGCGTGGAAGGAGCCGGCCTTGGAGAAGTCGCAATCTGTGCCTCGTACGGCTACTGCCGGCCAGTTGTTGCTGGAGCTGGGGTTCGCTGCCGCATTACCGTTAGAGGCAGTGGACTTGAGGTGCAGCCAACCGTTTGCCATCTCCAGGATTTCGTCGCCCTGAGCGATGTTGGAATCAATAGTCCAGCCTTCAACCGCATCGGCTTGTGCGGAAGGAGTCTCGGAAGCAGTTGCAGAATCAGAAGTATCGTTGATTTGCTGAATCTGACTTGCCAAAGTCTGCAAGTCAGCATCAGACAGGGGCACTGCGAACGCAGTACCTCCCCCGCTGCCCATGCAGGTTAAGGCTAACGCTGTTGCCAGCGCAGCCGATATAGTCTTCTTCTTTTTCATTAACTATATTTTCCTTAATCTCTTCTTCGAGGTGAAGCAGATGCCTTCTTCATTGAAGAATACGCATTCGCAATTACGATAAGACACTTTACAAGAAGCTATTCTTAATAGCAATCTCAGCAAATACGGAGAATCGCCACATATTTGACATTGAATTACAACGTGAGTGAAATCACAAAACCCAATAAACGACTACGTTGTTAACCTTCACATCTATATTCGCATCATCGCGACACGCGCAGGGAAAAACTGCGCAAAAAAAGTAAGACGAATTTACCTGCATTCGACGCAATCAATGCAGCAGCATTACAGCAGCAAGCCGATTGAGCAAAATAGCAAAAGCCGCCTTGCGCAACCGCAAGACGGCTTTGACGACAATGGTGAGGCTGTGCTCGCTTACTTCTTGGAAGCGTTCACGGCATCCACAGCCTTCTGCAGCGATTGAGTATAAGCCTTGTACCAATCAGCCTGCTCGTTGAGCTTCGCAGTAGCGGACTTGAAGCCGGCAGTGTCGTCAGCTACGCAGCCTTCGTATACCGGCAGTTCCACGCTCAGTTCCTTGTTGAGGGCGTCCAGCGTGGAGGCATCCTTTACATCCTTCTTGGTGAGCGCAGCAGCTTCGGAAGCATCGCCATTGACCAAGTTGTTGTAGTCATTAGTGGCGTTGCGCACATTTTCGGAAGCGGCGGCGCAAGCGGCGACTGCATTGTTGTACTGAGCATCGGAGTAGGCGCGGAAGCCGAACACACCGGCCACGACGATAATGGCCACGACCACCACGGCGATAATGGCGACGGCCGCCTTAGACATGTGCTTCTTCTGAGCGCCTTCATTGCTTGCATTGTTGGCGTTGTTTGCCGGTACAGCCTGCTGCCCAGCGGACATACTTCGATCTCCTTCGTTCTCGTACTTTCATACACACGTATGCGCTCTTAGCGCTCTTATGCGCACTCATATGCAGGGAAGTCGCTTTTCAAGCGGCTACTTCCCTGAAAACAAAAAACCCTCGCATTCCGCGAGGGTCATTGGCTGGGATGCCTGGACTCGAACCAAGAATGGCTGAACCAGAATCAGCTGTGTTGCCAATTACACCACATCCCAATTTGGCAGGCGTAGCAACTTCGAAAAGTTGTCCGTCGTACCCCCGACCGGATTTGAACCGGTGTTGGCGCCGTGAGAGGGCGTAGTCCTAGACCGCTAGACGATGGGGGCATATTCAGTTTTTCAACCGGCTGCTCGGTGAACCGCGCAACGAGTGATAAATATACGCAAGTATTCACCCTTACGCAACTTACGGCGTGTCGCGCGGAATTTCAACGATTTCAAGTGCTACGCTGCCACTACTGATGAATTTGCATGAACTCTACTGACGGATTATCAGTAAGCACTACTGATGAATTACCATCTAATGCACTGATGAAATTGCAGATGAGGCAATGATCTTTGCCTTGCACATTCATAGCCGGCAAATCAGCCTTCAAGAACCAAATGAGGCGCTTATGTTCCCTTGCGACAGCGAGCGCGTCGCGATGCTTGTAATGCAATGTCACGTCAAAGACCGCCGCCCGGTTACCTATCAACCGTTTCATGGACGCATGAAGGCGAAACCACCTACAAGGCACGTTTCGTGACCTCACTGCACAAACCAGCCATGTTCAACCTCGTACATATTCTCACTGGCATGCGGCGCAGCGGTAAGACTTTCCAGCTGTTCCAGCTCATCACTGAATACAAGAAAAGGTGGGCATCTGCACATGCAGACGCCCACCTTGAGTGTCCTTACAGCTCAGCCGAGCACGGAAGGAACCTTAGCTCACAGGTGCTCGCGCAGGCCCTTCAGGCGAGCGAGGGAAACCGGCTTGCCGACAATCTCCATGGACTCGAACAGCGGCGGGCTCACGCGACGACCAGACATGGCCACACGCACCGGACCGAAAGCGAGGCGCGGCTTGTAGCCGCCCTCCTCAACCAGAGCCTTGTTCAGGGTCTCATGCAGGTTGTCGGTCTTCCAGTCAGCCTCATCCACAGCCTCGAGTGCGGCGATGGCCTTGTCCAGCACCTCGCCGGCAGAATCCTTCAGCTGCTTCTTGGCGTCGTCAGCCGGCTCCAAGTAGCCCTCGGTGGAGAGCAGGGAGCCGACCATGCCGGCAACCTCACCCAGCAGGCGCACGCGCGGCTGAACCAGCGGAGCGGCGGCGGTCAGCACCTCACGCTCACGGTCGGTCAGGGCATCCCAGTTGTCGGCGGAAACCACACCGTCGCGGTGCAGGTACGGCACCGAGCGGCGCAGGAAGTCCTCGGGCTCAAGCATACGGATGTGCTCGGCGTTGATGGAGATGGCCTTGTCGATGTCGAAGCGGGCCGGGTTGGCCTTGACGTCGCGCACGTCGAACTTCTCGGTCATCTCGTCCATGGAGAACACGTCGCGGTCCGGTGCAATGGACCAGCCGAGCAGGGCCAGGTAGTTGAGCAGGCCCTCGCGGATGAAGCCATTGTCACGGTGCAGGAACAGGTTGGATTCCGGATCGCGCTTGGACAGCTTCTTGTTGCCCTGGCCCATGACGTACGGCATGTGGCCGAACAGCGGCATTTCCTTGGCCACGCCGAGTTCCATAAGGTAACGGTAAAGCACGATCTGGCGCGGGGTGGAGCTCAGGAGGTCCTCGCCGCGCAGCACGACGTTGACTTCCATCATCGCGTCGTCGACCGGGTTGGTCAGCGTGTACAGTGGGTCGCCGTTCGGGCGCACGATCACGTAGTCCGGCACGGAGCCGGCCTTGAACTCGATGGTGCCACGAATCAGATCGTCAAAGGCGATGTCTTCATCAGGCATCTTGATACGTAGCGCAGGCTTGCGGCCCTCGGCGCGGAAGGCGGCCTTCTGTTCATCGGTCAGGTTGCGGTCGTAGCCATCGTAGCCGAACTCGGCCGGACGGCCGGCGGCAAGGTTGCGCTCCTTGATTTCCTCAGGAGTGGAGAAGGACTCGTAGGCGTAGCCGGCTTCGAGCAGCTTGGCGGCAACATCCTTGTAGATGGCGGTACGCTCGGACTGGCGGTACGGGCCGTGAGGGCCACCCACATCGATGCCCTCGTCCCAGTCGATACCCAGCCAACGCAGGGATTCGAGGATCTGGTTGTAGCTTTCTTCGGAGTCGCGCACGGCGTCGGTGTCTTCGATACGGAAGATCAGCGTGCCGCCGGTGGCGCGAGCTTCCGCCCAGTTGAACAGGGCGGTACGAATCATGCCGACATGCGGGGTTCCGGTCGGCGACGGGCAGAAGCGAACACGAACGTTCTTGGGCAGTTCGGGTTTGGTGTTTTCAGCATCAGTCATAATCCCCTATTGTGCCGCGCGCGCCGGACGCGGAGAGCAGCGC
>SAMEA3387481__coassemble_793_pt1 | contig 18692 bp, 10 predicted proteins | sample SAMEA3387481__metabat2_high_PE_007 | metagenome-assembled genome bin SAMEA3387481 (sample SAMEA3387481) | Felis catus | biome: Faeces | place: United Kingdom | collected 2012
CCCCCAACCTCTCCGCGCCTGAGGGGCCTTTCTATGCCTTTGACCGGTGCGTACTATCCAAGGGCGGCATGCTGTAACACTGACCTAGCGTTGCTCCTATGTCACAGGCAGCAGCCAGAACAGCAAGCCACCATCAGTCCGCCACCATCAGTCCGTAAGATAGGCCTGCGTATCCAGCGCTGCACGGCAGCCCATGCCCGCTGCGCTGATCGCTTGACGATAAGTACGATCCACGCAATCGCCTGCAGCAAAGATGCCTGGCGCACTGGTGACCGTGCTGGCACCCTGCACCACGACATACCCATCATCGTCACGGTCCACAACACCGGCCGCAAAATCAGTGGCTGGCGTATGGCCGATAGCCACGAATACGGCGTTGGTGTCCAGCGTGCTTTCTTCTCCGGTCACCACGTTACGTACGGCGATGCTGCTGACACTGGCCGGTGCTACAGCCGGTCGTTTGAGCGTCAAGCCAGGAATGGCAATAGGTGCACCGGTGTTCTGTGTGGGGGAGGAGGTGCCGGTAATGGAGGTCACCACTGTGTTGGTCATCAGAGTGATGGTCGGATTGGCTTTGGCTCGGTCCACCATGATCTGCGAGGCGCGGAAGCTATCGCGTCGGTGAATCAAGGTGACCGAAGAACCGAACCGGGTCAGGAATAATGCCTCTTCAAAAGCCGAATCGCCACCGCCTACGACCACGATAGGCTTGTTCCTGAAGAAGAAGCCATCGCAGGTGGCGCAGTACGAGACGCCATGTCCGGACAGCTCCTGTTCGCCGGGCACCCCAAGCTTACGGAATGACGACCCTGTGGCGATGATAAGCGACGATGCCTCCAATTGGGAGTCATCGGAGAGTGTTACACGATAGGTCGGCTTGACCGAATCACTCTCACACGCCTCGATGGAAGAGACATCGTTTGCGATATAGGTTGTACCGAAGCGCTTGGCCTGTTCCTTCATGCGATCCATAAGATCCGGGCCAAGAATACCTTCCGGGAATCCGGGAAAGTTCTCCACCTCAGTGGTGTTGACCAACTGTCCACCTGGCGACAACGCACCAGTGACCATAACAGGATTGAGACCTGCGCGGCCAAGATAGATGGCGGCCGTGTAGCCAGCGGGACCAGAACCGATAATGATGACGTTATGTTTCACGTGAAACATTGTCACACCCCCATACGATATTCCGTGTCATTCAGCCAGATGCGAAGAAGGGGCGGTACCGTCGAATGTATGCGAACGGTACCACCCCTTCTTGGGTCAGTTATCGGCATAGATGCCGATTAGAAGACCTCCACCTTTTCGATGTACAGCTGGTTCTGCGGCAGGCTATCCGATGGCACCCACAGCAGCAGATCCTGCGTCTTGACGGCTTTGGTGAACTTCACCTCAGTAGTGCCACCTTCAGCAAAGGTGAATTCGGCCACCTGCTTGCCCTGAGTGGGGTCTCCAGTGGTATTTGCGCGAATATAGCCCTTACCACCGGATGTGCGGATGGTGATAACCATGCGGTACGCATCCTGCGGCTGGTCAAGGTGCATGTAGTATGCGTACCCGGATTGGCCGCCAGGATTCGACAGGAAGTTGGCGCTGGAAATCGTAAACGCCGTGTTGTTCTCATGGCTCGGTTGCGGAACAGCGCTGGAATCCTTATCGCCGGACTTCTTGGCCTTGGTCTTCTTGGACGACGAATCAGCAGTCTCGGACTTCTTGGACTTGTCTGATACCGAGTCCTTGGATTCGCTCTGAGTGTCATCACTCGACTTTGAAGAATCGTCAGTGGCGCCACCGTTCGTCGCGTTCTTGCTGCCACCGAATGGCACAGCGTCAGCATTGATATCAGGCCAGTCACCTTCACTGGAGTTGCTGGAAGCATCGGCAGGATTGTCTCCGGAGGATCGGAACGCATGCACTGCCCAAACAGCCGCTGCCACTACCAATATCAGAGCCACAATGATGGCAACGACCTTGGTCGACAGTTTGCCGAACAGATGTTCATCGGGCAGCTTGCTGTCAACCTCGTCATCCGGCACATCCTTCGGTGTGAAGCTCGGAGGAATGGCGCTTACTTCGGCAATGCGGGCCTGCTCCTCTTCCAAGGCACGCAGCGATTCCTCACCAGGAGCCACAGCACGGCCGCTGGCGTCGAACACGGGAATACGACTGGTTGTCTCTCCCACGGTGGCATCGGGAATACCGCCGGTAACAATAGGCACTGTCAACCGAGTATTATCACCCGGACCGCCGATGGGGGCCGGATTCATTTCGCTGTACCAGTCACCGGTGCCTTCACCGGAAAGATTTTCGTGCTCCCAGGCGTCAGAAAGGTTGAAGTCAAACAGACGGCGGGCATCAGACTGAGACTGGTTACCGTCAGCAGTACTGGACCCATCAGGCAGAGGAACCGGTGACATCGCGTGCGGAGCGGGGACGGCGGCCGTCTGAACCGGCAGGGAAGGGGTAATAGACAATTCCGGAAGACTGCTGCTGTTAATCAACGTGCTGGGAATAGGCACGATATCAGTCTCGTTGGCAGGCTTCAGTATCGCCTTGGTAATCGAGCAATCGCTTTCCACGCTCGGCAAAGCAATATCAGCATCGCTCAGTTCAGAGAGCGGCTTCCAATTACCCAACAAGGCGTCGAGTTCTACAAGGGCAGCCATTGGCAACGTATGATCGTCGGGCTCGCTCAAGGCCAATCCACGCTTGCAAATCACGCGGAATTCGCCAGGGGTGTCTTGCGGCAAGGCACGCAGATTGAATGTGGGTGTCGCTTGGCTTGGCGTGCGTGTCAGCAGGGTATAGAGTAATGCCGCAAGCTGGCGAATCGCATACCGTTCAGGACCGTCCGTACGCAGATCGGTAGCGGACGTATCGGTCAGCATCGTGGCACATGGTGCATCGGCAATTTGCACACCGGAGGTAGTCACTCGAACGGTGTCGGTTGTGATGACGATGCCGCTGGGAGTATCCGCAATGACCTCGCGCAGCACGTCGGCGCATTCTCCGATAATCGACCGGATGGCGCTGTAGCTGAGCGGCTTGGCGGTATCTACCATGTAGTCAGTCAGGCATTGGCCGCTATCCACCGGCATGACAATGAGAAGTACGTCGGATTCCATACGGTATTTCAGTATGGGAATCACACGATCAGGGCGAGTGGCGGCGATGCGACCAGCGAGCTTATCGATTGCGGCGAAAGCGCTGCGATCGGTAATGATGAACAGCTGGCAATCCTTTGCCAGCACACGGTCGTTGGCTTTCCATGCCTGAATGCCAGGCTCCTCACGCAACGATGATACCAAGGTGTATCGGTTGAGAATCGTGTCTCCGAGTTGCGGTTTCATAGTGCGTTCGGCTCCGTGTGATTGGTGTTCGAGATTGGTCTTAGATATTCTACGTGCGGGGCTATCCTTGACGGGCTCCGTCTCAGGATTGATTTACGTAGCGTCGACTTTTTTCCGGCTGGGCTGTCACAGCAACGTCCTCACTGGCCGGAGTCTTGTGTAGACGGGCCAGTATCGAGTGATAGGCGCTGATGAGTTCCGGGGTGTGTACCACCCACAACACAGCCACATATACTACGGCCAGCACAATGGTGAGCACCACGCAGATGGCCAGCGCAGACCACCAGCTCATGTGCCCGCCTACTGGTCGAATATCCGCGCCGAGCAGTGCGACTACCGGTCGTTTGATCAGCCAGACCACAACTCCGGAAGCCAGTGCCGCCACAATGGCCTTGGCATATGTCCTCGTGATCTCCCGACCGCCAAGATTGCCTTCGAACTTGCGGCGCAACATCATCAACGTCAGCGGCAACGCCAGTAATCCACCGAGGGTCACCGAGCAGGCGATGCCGAGTACCCAATGCTCAGGAGGAAGTACCATCATGCCGATGATCATGAATATTGAGGTGAATCCATACTGCATCACCGCGGACAGGAAGGGGTGAAGGCCGTCCTCAAAGGCGTAGAACGTGCGCTGGATCAGCAGGAACGCCGACCCCAATGGAATGCCCATAGACAAGGCGATAAGCGCATAGGAGATCAACATAGTCTCGTCCATCGAGACGGACGGAAGCAATGCACGGATGATCGGTTCGGGGAACACGACCATGGCGGCGGCGAAGAACATGATGAGCAGGCCCACATTATTCAGTGCGCTGACCAGGTCGTGCCGTGCCTCATCCAGATTCGCAGCTGCGATGGAACGGGAGATTTTGGGGAACATAGCCGTGGATACCGATACGGCGATGAGTGAATAGGGCAGGATGAACAGTGTGTACGCATTCTGATAGGTCGCGTTGCCTGCCACGCTGAACAGGCTGGCACCCGTCAGCTCATGGGCGCGCTGCGGTGCGGATGTGGCGATACGGGTAAGGATAATGCCGCAGATCTCACTGGTGATCACCACGCCCAAAGAGCCTAACGCCACGGGACCCATAGACCTGAGTCCAAAGCCGCCAAGCCCGAAGCTGGGTTTGTACTTGAACCCGATACGGGCCAGCGGCAGGAACAGTATCAGCGCTTGGAAGGCCACGCCCAAAGTCCAGGTGCCTGCGGTAAGCGCGATTTTGTCGGCGGTCCAGAATTCGAGGGGCTGTTCATTGGCCTTGCTGAACAGCAGAATAAAGCCAGTAAAACCGGCGCAACTAATAATGTTGGCACCGGTTGAGCTCCACGCATACGTGAGGAAATGGTCTTTGGCGGCCAGGATCTGACCCAATACCGTATACAGGCCGTAGAAGAACACCTGAGGCATGCACCACAGGGTGAACGAGGTGGTCAGGGCTATCATCTGGTGATCGTCGCTACCCACGTACAGGCGGGCAAGCAGAGGGCTGGCCGCCGCCATCACCACGGTCATGGCCAATAGGATGCCGATGGCCAACGTAATCAGGCGATTCAGTCGTTCTTGGGCGTCTTTTTCTTTCAACGTGCGCACGATCTGGGGCACCAGCACGGCGTTGAAGATGCCGCCGGACACCAGCGTGAACACGGATTGGGGAATCATGGAACCGGCCTGATAGGCGTTGGCCGCCAATCCGGTGGTGCCGATGGCCGCAGCGAGAAGAATCGTGCGGAGCTGACCGGTCACACGGGAAGCAGCGGTTCCCGTGGCCATGATCAGGGAATTACGACCTACGCTTGAACTCATTCGTCGGGGTCCTTCTTCCGATGGAACTGCCGCCACAGGCCGATAATGCCCAGTAGCACGGCGAAGCCGATGATAATGAAGCCGCTGGCATCACTGATGCGCATCACACTGGTGATCGCGGTGTCCTGCGTGTTGCCGAAGCTGTTGCCTTCCCGGTCGGTCAACGACACATGGGCCGTCGATGAGCCGGAAGTGGAAACGCGGATGGTGAAGGTCACCTGAGCGTCGCTATGCGAGGGAATATCGATGTCAGCGGTTCGCGAGGTGACGATCTGCATGGAGTCAGTCAGTGAGTTGACCTGCACGCTGACGGCGTAGGGAAGGTCATTGCTGACGGTGATTGGCATTTTCGCGGATTCGCTGAACACGGATATTGATTCCGATGGGTTGATGCGTACGCCGTTCAGAAGATCGCTGGCCAGTGTTTTCGTGGCTTTGACCATGGCTTTTCGCGTGGCTGTCGGCTGGGGGGAGCCAGACATGGACCGCAGCGCCATATCGTCATGCAGCGCCAGTAAAGAGCCAATCCATTGCGTCGGATCGTTGCTATGCGAGGCGGTGTCATTGGCGTCCTGCCGGGCCAGGGCCTGCGGGTCCAACGACGAGACCTCGTCGGAATCAATCTCGTTCCTCAATATGGAGGTGGCCATGCGCATGATGTCATGCCGGCTGTCGGCCAACTGTCTCAATGCCGACCGGGTATTGGCGGTGTTGGCATCATCGGCCTTGTCGGGATTGACCGAATCGCTGACATTGTACGGATCGGCCTTGGCCATGGTCTTCAGGTCCGTCAGATTCAACCAAGACGCCTGCTCGAAGGCGCTCATCACCTGATCGATCCAGCTGGCCTCCGTGGTGCGGGAGAACGTCATAAGCAGGTATCGGGATGTATAGGGCTGTTCCATCTGGTAGAACGCGCTCTGAGCGATCAGTCGGGCCAACCGACCGGCATCGCTGGACTCGGCCTGCGCGTCCGTGCTGGTGGCTTGGCCCTTGGCCAGCGTGCCCAAGGTCGATTGCTCCTTCAGCACGGTGACATCGCCGGCAGGCGTATGCACCACGTAGGTGCCTGTGTGTACGGCTTCAGTCTGGTCGGCATCGAAAGAGGCATCGGCAATCACCGTGTCATAGCCTTGCTCGCGTGCTGCGGTCAGCGCATCCAACGTCCAACAGTTGTTGCCCTGCCATGCGTACGCGGAGGGTGTTTCGGAGTCGCCTCCGTCGGCATACCATGCGGCCGCCTGCTTGGCGTTCCACTGCTCAGTGGTGATGCCGGCCTTTTCGTAGGCCGCGGTATCGTCCAGTGCGGTATAGGCGGTGATGTCGAAGTCGGCGGGCTGCATGATGCCGGCAATGGACGGTTGCACTGCGGACTGACGCCAATACAGAGGATCCGCGATCACTTGCAGCGAGCGGTGCTTGGCGAATGTCTGCCCAAGGGATCGCGCGGTATCGGCATCCTGTTCGGATAAGGATATGGCTTGCGTATCAGTGGCTTTGGCCGCGTTGCTGGCGTCGGCGTTATCGGACTTGTCGGCCTTGTCCGTGCTGTTGGACTTGGACGATGTTGATGTCGAGGAAGTGGTGGTTTCGGCAATGCGATTGCTGATGGCCTTATTATCGACCTGCCAGCCGCTGGCGGTGTAGGGCATGGCCACGGTCAGGTTCATGGCCGGTGTTGTCGCGGTGTTGAGCCCATCCGAAGATCGGGTCAGAAAACTCGGCAAATCGGCGAGTATCTGATTGCCAACGATATACGACAGCATCAGCGGTTTCGGTCCCCAACTCCCTATGGAGGCAAGGGTCTGCTGATTGGCGTTCACCTCGATGGTGACGGTGGCAGTGCCGCCGGCGGGAATCGATGGCACGTCAACGGAACCCAACTCGTTGGGGGTTGGGATGGGGGCGTTGTTCTCGGCCCAATTCTGAATATCGGTGCGCGAGACAAAGGTGAACAACGCATTGGTGGTCAGGTGCAGTGTGCCGCTTGACGTGGCCGTGCTGTCCGTATTGCTGATGACCGCGGTGACACGATAGCCCGATTTGGAGGTGACGATGGGGGTGCTTTGCGTGATGGCAATGCTCTGCTTGGGCTGATTCTCGGTCTGATTGCCCGTTGCGTCCGTCGTATCGGATGAATCAGTCGTGTCCGTCGTATCGTTCGCGTAGACGGTCAATGGAGCGGCCAGCATCGCCACAACGGCGACGCCAGCCGCCAGTGCGTGTGCCAGACGTGTGCAATGTCGTAAGACTCCGGGTAGGTTCACTCGTTTGCCTGCCTGTTCTTCTTCCTGGCGTAGAGCCACGCGATTTTGCGTTCGTTGGGATAGCTCAACACGTCATCCAAATCTTCAAAACGCACCCAGATGGCGTCTTCCGCCTCATGATCCGGGTCTCCTTCCACCGTCAGTTCACCGCCGGTCTGTTTGAGCGCGAAGTGATGGACCAGCTTGTGCACGCGCTGCGTGGTACCGGTGAACCAGTAGTCGATGGTGGCGATGGAATCGATCACCTCGCCCAGGATGCCGGTCTCTTCATGCACTTCGCGCACAGCGGTCTGCTGCGGGGTCTCGCCTTTTTCGATATGCCCCTTCGGCAAGCACCATTCGAGATGGCCGGAGCGGGAATGACGGGCGATAATGGCCACGCGGTTCTGGTCATCGAAAATCAGACCGCCTGCCGAATATTCGCGTACGACCGGCAGTTCCTGGGCATCCAGTGAAGCGAATGTGGTCGGACCGTCCGACGTACGGCGTTGCGGCATCATGGCCGGAGTCGGGCCGGATGGCGTCACCGGTTCTACCGGCACTGCCGGTTCCGGCGAGGCAACATCTCCGGACGGGTGCCGGCCGAAGACCGTGGCCGGCGTGGGATGCGCTGACGTTGCGGGCCTCACTGGTGCTGCAGACGGCGCTGAGACCGGCATGGTGACCGGCGTTGCGGCCGGTGCGGTACGTGCCGCAGGCGGCATCAGCACGTCGCGCGGAGTCGGTATCGCTGTGGTGTGCGCGGCGGCGGCCTTGGCGACCGCAACGGCAGCATCTACGGCCGCGTGAGCGGTCGCCGCGGGATCGTTCGTGACGATGGTTACGGACGTTTGTGCCGTGGCGATAATCGGCTCGACCTCGGCAATCGTCTCAGCACCGGCCTCGCCGGCGATACCATCAGCCTGCCCCTCGATAGTGCCGCTGGTAGTGGCGATGGTGACGGTGGCATGCATGCCGAAGACGGTGGCCGGTGTGGGCATCATCGGCTTCGGTGCGGGCATGTCGCTGGCGGCGTCCGATATTTCGGATTCGGATGGTTCGGGTGTGGCGGGCGTTGCGGGTGTGCCAGGCACACCGGAATGTTGCGCAGTCGGTACTGCGTCTACTTCGTCTTGATGAACGGCCTGATTGGTGGAGTGGCTCGCGGTGCCGCCGACATCGGAAGAATCGCCCGAATCGGCGGAATGATGCGGAGTTTCGGACGTATACAGCAGGTGGTCTTGGGTATGGCTATCCGCCGAATCTGGTGTTTGCCCCAGCATGCGGGCAAGGTCGGCGGGCGTAATCATATTCTCCACCTTACTCAACCCCGTGTGCAGGTGGGGTAACGGTATGCTGGTAGGGCAGAAAAACGTCGCACGCGGGAAGGTGCCCATTGGATTTCGAAGTATGGCCTGAAGCCATCGAACTTGGTCGACTGTTCGCCGAACAGGGTTACGAGCTGGCATTGGTCGGCGGCCCGGTCAGGGATTTGCTGCTCCATAGAAAGAGCCACGATTTGGACTTCTGCTCATCCGCACGGCCTGAGCAGTTCGAGCCGATACTGCGCCGGTGGGGGCATGACGGCTTCTGGGACATGGGGCGCAAGTTCGGCACGCTGGGTGCCATGCGCCGCCGCCCGGACGGCACCGAGGTCAAGGTGGAGGTCACCACCTATCGCTCCGACACGTACGATCCGGACTCGCGTAAGCCCGAGGTCAATTATGGCGACACGCTTGAGGGCGACCTGTCCCGCCGCGACTTCACCGTCAACGCGATGGCTCTGCGCGTGCCCGACCTGCAATTCGTGGACCCGTTCGGTGGTGCCAGTGATCTGTCCAAGGGCGTGTTGCGCACGCCGGTGGACCCGCGACAGTCCTTTGACGACGATCCGTTGCGTATGATGCGCGCCGTGCGATTCGTGGCCCAGCTGGGCTTCCGTATCGCGCCGGACGCGGCCGAGGCGATTACCTCGATGCGCGACCGCATCGACATCGTATCCGCCGAGCGCGTGCGCGACGAACTGACCAAACTGCTGCTCTCCGACCGTCCGCGCGCCGGCCTTGAGGCGTTGGTCGAATCCGGTCTTGCGGACATCGTCTTCCCGGAAATTCCGGCCCTGCAATTGCAGATCGACGAACACCACCGCCACAAGGACGTCTTCGAGCACACGATGATTGTGCTCGAACGTGCTATCGCCCTGGAAACCGGCCCGGACGGCCCGGTGCCCGCCCCCGACCTGACGCTGCGCTTGGCCGCCGTGATGCACGATATCGGCAAGCCGAAGACCCGCCGGTTCGAGTCGGGCGGCAAGGTGAGCTTCCACCACCATGACGCGGTGGGTGCCAAAATGACCCGCAAGCGTTTGAAGGCGCTGCGTTTTGACCACCATCTGGTCGAGGACGTCTCGGAACTGGTGAATATGCACCTGCGCTTCCACGGCTATGTGGACGAGCCGTGGACCGATTCGGCCGTACGCCGGTATGTCAAGGATGCCGGGCACCTCTATGAGCGGCTGAACAGGCTCACGCGTGCGGATGCCACCACACAAAACAAACGCAAGGCGATGATCTTCTCCCAGGCCATGGATGAGATGGAGGAGCGCGTCCGCGAACTCAAGAAGAAAGAGGACTTCGACGCGATCCGCCCGGATCTGGACGGCAACGAAATTATGGAGTTGCTGGGCCTGGAGCCCGGCCCGATGATCGGCCGCGCCTACAAGCACATGCTGGAATACCGCTTGGATAACGGTCCGGTGGACCACGATGTGGCCGTCGAAGAACTCAAGCGCTGGTACGCCGAGATTCAGTAGTCCGATACTAGTCCGATACCAAAAAACCGTACGCTGAATACGTGTCAGCGTACGGTTTTTCGCGAAGATGAAGCTGTATGCGCCTTACTGCGCCGTGTATGCGTCGTGTTTGGTGTCGGCGGGCAGCTTGGTCATGCTATCGGCGGCCTTGCAACCCTCGATATTGGTGATGGTCTTACCGGATTGCGGGGAGGAGTTGGTGTCCTGCAGATCGTTGAACGTGGCGCCGATGACCACATCGATGAGCTGATCCTCGCGAGCCGTCATGATCATGGTGGCGTCGGTGAAATTGCCGATCAGCGTATACGCCTGATTAATGGTGTTCTTGCCGAAGTAGATGGTGGTGCGTTCAACGTCGGTGCTGGAATAGTTATCGATTTTCTGCACGCTGAATCCACGATTGGCCAAAGCTTCACCCACGGCCTTGGCGAATTGGCCGTGAGAGGTGCCGTTCATCACGCGAATGCCGACCGAAGCGTTGGACACGTATTGCGCTTTGCCGCTGCTGTCCTTGACCGCGCACGGCGCCGCGTTGCCGTAATTCGGCTGGCTGGCCGGAGTCTCCACTTCGCCGAGGCCGAAAACGTGGAAATTGAACAGTAGGGCTATGACCAGCACTACTGCCAATACCGCGCCGCTGATGGAAAAGACGATGGTCTGGCGGCGGCGCACGTACGCCTTGCGGGCTTCACGTTCATCAACCTGATACGTCATCGGTGGACTTCTTTCATGGGTCGGGTGGCTGGTTGCTACCTTAGCGTCACTGTCTGACGCTGATATTGGGGTGTTCGGGAGATTTGGCTCGAATAATACGATCGACCACAGCTGTATCGCGCCACACCTCGATAATGCGTTGTGCCGCTGCCTCGTCGGCGGCGAAAGCGACCACTGAGGGGCCGGATCCGGAGACGAATGCATGGCTGGCACCCGCCTGCGTGGCGGCGTCGATGGCCTGCCCGCTGCGGGGATGCAGGCTGATTGCCGCAGCCTGCAGATGATTGCGGTCGCCTTCTGCGGCTCCCACGATGTCAAAGGTGTGGTAGACCTCAGGAGTGCTGAGTTGCGACTGGTATGCGCCGACCAATACTTCGCCGCTGAATCCCTGTTCTATCAGCGCCAGCTCATCGCGGCTGCCGGGGGCGATATCCGTGATGCGTTCGCCGAAACCGGTGCCGTATGCAAGGCCACCGGTCAGGCAGAACGGCATGTCCGCGCCCAACGTGGCGGCAATGGTGCGCAGGCGCTCTATAGGCCAGTTCAGATCCCAGAGACGATTGACCGCCAGCATGGTCGCCGCGGCGTCGGCTGAACCGCCGCCTAGTCCGGCACCCACGGGAATGCGCTTGGTGATGGTCAACGCCACATCCGGCTCGCGCTCGGCCGCCTGGGCCATGGCGAAGAGGGCCAGTACCGCATGATTGCGGCGCATGTCGCTGCGTGAGGAGGCCAAGTCGCCCAAATAAGCGCCTTCGAGCTCCAGAGAGAATCCTGCTCCGGGTTGCTTGGCGGTTGCGGTGACGGTGTCGTATACGCCGATTGCGCAGTAGATGGTGTCCAGTTCGTGGCGTCCGCCCCATTCGTCGTGAGCAGGTCCCACTTCCAAGGTGAGATTGGTTTTCGCCGGGCAATCCACCGTAATGGTGATGGGGGAGAGCTCATCGGACTGATGTCGGGCAGCGGCTGAGCGTGGATGTGAGATTACCGGACTCATTGTGCCTCATCTCCATCTCCACACGATTCGATGGCCTTGGCCAGAGCGGTGAATTCGGCGATGGTGAGCGTCTCTCCTCGACGGGTCGGATCGATGCCGGCGATGGAGAATGCCTCGGAGGGCGCAATGGTCTTCAATGCCGCGTGCAGGGTCTTGCGACGCTGACCGAATGCCGCATCGATCAGACGAAATACGAGTTCCCGTTGTGTGCCGTCGTCTGTGCTGTTCGCAGTTCCCGGGGCAGCCGGGTCATCGGCCTGATACCGGGTGAATTTGACGAGCGCGGAATCCACATTGGGAGCCGGCCAGAACACATTGCGGCCGATGGTGCCCACCCGTTCGGCGGTGCCATACCAGGCGAGCTTCACGCTCGGCGTGCCGTAGATCTTGGAACCGGGCTTGGCGGCGAGTCTGTCGGCCACCTCTTTTTGCACCATCACCAAGAACGAGCCGAGGTTGTCGAAACGCTCCAACAGCGTGAGCAGAATCGGCGTGGCCACGTTGTACGGCAGATTGGCGACCAGCGTAAACGATGCGTCATCGCTGAAATCAGGCACGTTCTCCGGGGTGACGGTTAAGGCATCCCGATTGACGACGGTGAGTCGTGACGTGGCTTCGGGCATGAATTCGGCGACTGTGCCCGGCAGTCGTTCGGCCAGCGGCGGATCGATTTCGACTGCGGTCATGGTGGCGCCGGTTTCCAAAATCGCCAATGTCAACGATCCCAGGCCGGGGCCGACTTCCATGACATGATCGGCAGCGGTCACTCCCGCCTCGCGTACGATACGACGGACCGTGCCGGGGTCGATGACGAAGTTCTGCCCGAATTTCTTGGTGGGGCTGATGCCGGCATCGGCCGCGATACGACGGATATCGGCGGCACCTAACAGGTGACCAGTGGCGGGAATGGTGTCGTTCATAAGCGTGTGTTCCTTGTGGGCTTCGTAACCGATCAGTACCAACCGACTTGTTCGGAATGTTGCCATGCCTTGGACGGGCTGCCGTAGGCTTGTGCGATGTACCACAGACCCCAATCGATCTGTACGGCGGCATCGTCACGGTAATTGGCACCGAACGCAGCCATTTTGTCTGCTGGTAGCGACTGAGGAATGCCGTAGGCACCGGAGCTTGCGTTTTCGGCATACCACAGCCAACTGGACTCGCGGGTCCATAGTTTGACCAGACAATCCCAGTCGTTGCCTGTCCACCCGCGCTGCGCGGCGGCACCGGCGGCATAGGCCTGAGCCTGGGCTACGGTGGCGTGCCAGAGTCGGCCGGAGGGCGTGGGGGTTGTTCCTGAATCGGAGCCGGAAGAGCCGGAATTGTTGTTCGTACCGCCGCCGGTGTTGCCGGTGTTGCCGGAGTTGCCGGTGTTACCGGTGTTGCCGGAGTTGCCGGAATTGCCGGTGTTACCGGAGTTGTTACCGCCGGTGTTGCCGGCATTGTTGTTGGACGACTCGTGCTGATTGTTGGAACCGGAATCGGCCTTGCCGTTATCGGCGGAGTCGGATTTCTTATCGGAACCTTTATCGGTATCAGACTTGGCGGCGCCTACGGCGATGATCTGGTCGATGGCCATCGAGGTGACGGTCTCCGATTTCAGCGTCTCCGATTCGGCCACGCCATCCACATAGGTGACGTCGTACACCTGCGTCTTCTCGCCGTTGACGCCCTGCTGGCGCACATCGGCCTGCCCTTCAGCCAGATTCGGGTCGATGATGGTCTGGGTGGAGAACGGAATCACGGACGTGCGCGTCTCCTCGCCGTGGGTCACGCGGCGTACGCGCAGAATGGTCTCGTCGCTGTCTTTCTCAACGCTGACGCGATCCTCCTTGTTGAGCACGATGCCCTTGGAATCGAGGATGGAGGCGGCCGGCAGCTTGCCATTGGGGGCCACCGAGCTTTTGCCGTCGGCGATGACGGTGACCGGCCCGGACTGGTTGATCACCAGGCCGCCGGTGAGCTGGTTGTACACGTTCTTGATGTCGACGGTGATCTTCGCGGCGTTGTTCTGGTTTTCCTCGAAAAATCCCAGTAGCTGGTCGGCGCTGGTGGCCACGGTCCAGAACGGCACGGCGGTGCCGTCGATGTTGATGGTGGTCTGGTAGGCGGACTGTACGGTGACCACGGCATGATTGGCGAGCTGGTCGCCGGACGAGGTGGTCACGATATCGTGGGTCTTGATATCCACCCCTTGTTCCTCCAGAAGACGGGTGGCCGTCATCGCATATGTGGTGACTTGGGTGGTTTGCCCGTTGATGTTCAGGGCCACGGATTTACGCGCGGTGAACGCGAATGATCCAGCCAGCGCGATACTGGTCGCCGCGATACAGGCGATTACGCGGATGCGACGCAGTGTAACAAACCGCTGCGGGGTCCAACGCCGTGCCATTGCCATACTCTTCCTGCTGGGTGAACGATTACGCCACCCATCGTAACGGTTGTTCCGGCCCGTACTGCGGTTTCACCGGCCACCGTCACCATTCCTGCTCGTCAGATTGTTCTGAGCTCAAAAAAAGAAAAGAAAAGGGGGGCGGGAGAGAAGGGGATGTTCCCGCCCCCTTGAAGGCGCGGAGCTGGTTGGGGGACGCTCCGCCCTCATTCCAGGAAGCCCATAATTGGGGGAAGGCTCCTGGAGTACTTACCCAAGGTAAGAATTATATGCGTAGAAAAGTCTACGTATCACATAATACGCCATTTTTTCTGCGCGACGAGCCTCTTGTCGGGATCGAACCGACGACCTGCCGCTTACAAGGCGGCCGCTCTGGCCATCTGAGCTAAAGAGGCGATTGTTCTTAACGCGTAAATCGTTGCGAACAAATGACTAGTATACCGGTACTTCCCGAGTGGTCAATTTAAGCCGAGCCGCAGGCGGTATTGCATATGTCGCGGCGTCAACTTATTCGGCCACGCAGCATCAGGAGGCGACCGAAATCGGCTTTCCGCTGGCACCGATGGATGGCATTTTGCCTTCCACGCCTACCTGGTCAGCATCCAGCCCAATGGACTTGAGGAAGCCGTCCACCATATTCGTGTCCGCCAGCGTGAGCTGCTTCAGATCCCAGTATTCGCCGTTGATGGTGAGTGTGGGGGAGGAGAAGGCGCCGGAGCTGTTGAACAGTTCGGGGCGCAGGATCGTGTAGTTGTTGGAGGCGGTGAGCCAGTCGAGGTATTCGTTCTTGCCGCTGAACGCCGCGGCGGCCACATCCTCGCTCACGCCGGCCTTGACGGCCTGCTTCTCCAGCTTGGCGTTGTTTACCGGCTCGTAATTGGACAATTCGCCCGGCTGGAAATCCTCAGCGTAGATGTTGGAGAGGTAGCTCATGAGGTGGTCGGGATCGTCATCATGCTCGGCAATGTAGATGGCACCGTTGAACACGCGGTTGGAGTAGTTGTCGGAGCTCTTGTTGTTCTGGAAATTGAGGAAGTGCAAATCGATGTTGAGCTGGCCTGCGTTCATCAGCTTGACGAGCGTCGGGTCGAGTTGGCGGTTCACCGAGGCGCAGCCGGGGCACAGCGGTTCCATGTAGATGGATACGGTGGGAGCCCCCTCGGCTTTCTGGCCATACCCTTTGTTGGAGATTACGAAGCCGGCCTTGTCGTCGGCGTTAGCCGGCTGGGTACTGACTTTCTTGAGCTTGCTATAGGCCTCGTCCACGGTCATGTTGCTTTGCTGGCTACTGCTGCTGGTGTTGGACGGCCGCATAGCCTTGTATACGGCGAATCCAGCGATGGCCACCAGCACCACAATAATGGCCACCACAATGCAGCCGATGATGGTCTGCTGCTTACGCTCCTTGGCTGCCTGCTCGGCCCGTGCCTGTTGTGCGGCCTCCTCGGCCGCTCGGCGCTCAGCGCGTGTGGCACGCTTGGCCTGACGCTTCGGATCTGACATAGCTATCCCCTTGCAATCGCTTCAATGTTTGGGCCCCATCATAATGACCGGGCCTGAGGAGGACTGCGCCCAGAGCTGATCTGAGGTGAATTCCCTGTAAAAGTGTGACGGAACGAACGTATCGGATACACAACGGCCATGTGTGCGGATGGCTGATGTGTGAGATTCCGCCCCGCTCTAGGCGAACGGCATCCAGTTGATCGGCATGCCCAGAATCGGCATCGCGCACAAGGCCACGGTGATGATGGCCCATATGGTGAACAGCACGGTGCCGCGCCCGCCGCCCTTGGGCGCCGGCGCCACTGGAGCAGGTGGAGCCCCACCCACTTCGGTGGATGGCGCGCCCGCCGGGCGACTGTGTTTGAGCCCGCGCAGTACGCCGCCCCCCAGCCGAATCATCATCGACTGTGGGGCGAACACAGTGACCAGCCAGCCGATGGCCATGAAACCGCCCAGCGCCAGCCCGGAAGCGGAGAACGGCACATCATTGAGCAACGGCACCGGAATACCCCAATCCGCGGTGAAATACCAGGAGATGGTGTGAACGGGCAGTGCCAGAGCCGCGGTGGCCACGGCGGTTCCCGCCATATAGATGATGACTAGCAGCAGTATGCGGGGAATGGCCAGCAGCAGGGCTTTGACCAGATGCCAGGGAAAAGTCGCCACGCGAATCCACGAATCGGAGTTTTTGCGCTCGCCGCCGCGTTTGCCCTCGCGCTCAAGCTGGGGTTCGGTGTTATAGGCCAGGGTGAGCAGTAGCCACAACAACGCAGTGGCCGCGATGATGGCCACGAGCGGAGCATTTGCCGCCAGTGCCGCCAGCGGCGCCGCCAGCAGGATCAATGGCAGGGTGCCGCGCTGCAGATATTCCCCTCGCTTCACGTCCACCGGATTGGGCATGGGAGGATTTTGGACCATGGTTTCGGTGGGGGCCGCTTGGGCGGTTTGGGCGATGATGCGCTGCAATGCCGGGCGAATGGCGGGGTCCACCGCTGTGGGCTGGTTGCTTGCGGGATCCCAGCTGCTCTGGGCGGTGCCGGACGGGGGGAATGATGACGGCTGCGGCGTGGGGAGTACGGTGGTGCGCTCGGCCAGCGGCGTGGTTTGGTCCGGCATCGGTGTGGTCGCGCCGGTGAGTACCTGCGTGCCGGCGTCGTCGGTGAAATCGGCAGCAGCGTCGGGCAACAGTTGCGTGGCCTGCTCCGCACCGGCCGGCGGACGTGGCGGCATATCGGCTAAGGGCAGCGTGGCGGTAGCGGCGCCAGCCGGCGAGAATACGGCGGTTTCGCCATCGCCGTTATCGCCCTTATTGCCGGAGAACACGGCCATGGTGGGAGCCTCAGCGGCTTCCTCGGCCGCGCGCCAGATGGTTCGGGGATTATTGCGGTCAACGCCGCCGGCCGCGCCAAAAGGGGGCATCGCCTCCGCGGCTTCGGCAACGATCGCAGCCGGTTGTCCAGCCACGGCTCCCGCGGCGAACGGTCCCGCCTGCTCGCCCTGCCAAGCGTTGGGATTCAACGCATCCAAGGCGATGGCATTCAGCAATTGATCCGGCGTGCAACGATCCCTGCGATCCGGGTCCAGTGCAGAACGGAAGGCAGCCAATGTGCCGGCCGGTAGTCCGGAAAGATTCGCGTTGCCCGAGGCCTCGCGCTCAAGTACCGCCATCATCGGCTTGGTGCCGAACACAGGCGCGCCGGTTGCGGCAAAAGCGAGCACGGACGCCACCGACCACCAATCGGTGGCGTCGTCGGATTCGGCACCGTCAATAATCTCGGGTGCGATGAATCCGGGTGTACCCATCACTAGGCCGGTGCGGGTCACGTGACTTTCGCCCTCGCCCATCGCGATACCGAAATCGACCAATACCGGTCCGGCGGCCGACACCATCACATTGGTGGGTTTGATGTCGCGATGGACGATGCCGGCCGCATGTACGGCTTTGGTGGCTTCGATGAGCTTGCGGGCCAAGCGTTCCAGATCGTCGCCCACATACCGGCCATTGGCGGCCACATCATCCTTAAGATTCTTGCCCTCGATGAGTTCAGTGACGATGAACGCCAACGTATCGTCGAGTTCCATATCCACGATGCCGCACACACCCGGATGATTGATCTTCTTCAAGGCCATGGCCTCGCGCCGCAGGCGCTCGCGCGGCGTGACATCGGGCTTGAGGTCGGGGTCGTGCAGGGCCGTGGACGCAGAGCCGGAGCCTGCCACTGACTCGTCGGTCAGGGAGTCGCGCAGAATCTTCATGGCATAGGTGGTGCCGCCGTCGTCGCGCACCCGCCACACCGACCCCATAGCTCCTGAGCCGAGCCGGGAGATCAGCGTATACCCACCAACCACTTCGCCGGGCTCAAGATTCAACGCGTTCAAATCGCTCATGCCCTCCATCCTAATGCCTTGCTGGTGCATTATTCTGGCTCTCTCCTGGGAGGCCGAGCTTGATATTTCTTGGCTCCCCTCTCTGAGAGGGGAGCCAAGAATAAATGCCGTTTACGTATTGAGAAGTGCCGTTTACGCCATTAAGGTCGATTGCCCTGACCGGATGTGGTAGCAAATTATGCGCTCGAAATGACAGGATAGGTGCGTGGGCAGGTGCGCCAGTCGTGAATTTGCGACTCTATAACCATCGGCATCAAGGATGTGTCGGCGGTGACCCAAAGGTGAGCCAGCCGGGCACATTCAACAGTGGCACAGCGATGCAAGGGCAGTATCGTGAGCCGCTGATCGAATCGATAACGATATCAGATTCGAATGCCGCGACTTCGCCGGTCGTACCTTCGAATACTTCTCCGAAGACGGCTACCTGTTCGGCGTGATGGCCTCCCAGCAGGTCGCTGGCGCTCCGGTCAAGGCCTGAGG
>SAMEA3387481__coassemble_619_pt1 | contig 16053 bp, 9 predicted proteins | sample SAMEA3387481__metabat2_high_PE_007 | metagenome-assembled genome bin SAMEA3387481 (sample SAMEA3387481) | Felis catus | biome: Faeces | place: United Kingdom | collected 2012
GGTGTGGGTCGCACTCGTGCCAAGGAAACGCTTGCCGCGACCGGTATCAACCCGGACATTCGCGTCAAGGATCTGACGGATGAGCAGCTGATTACGCTGCGTGACTACCTCGAGGGTAACTACAAGATCGAGGGTGATCTGCGTCGTGAAATCGATGCGGATATCCGTCGTAAGATTCAGATCAACTGCTACCAAGGCCAGCGTCACCGTAAGGGACTTCCTGTGCGCGGTCAGCGCACCAAGACCAATGCTCGTACCCGCAAGGGCCCGAAGCGCACGGTCGCCGGAAAGAAGAAGGCCACCAAGTAGTCGGTGGCATGATTCGGGCCACGGGATGATTTTCATCCCATCGCCCGAACGTCAACAACAAAGTTCGTTACTAGGAAACGAGGGTCAATGGCAGCGCCTAAGCAAGCCGCTCGTAAGCCCCGTCGTCGCGACCGCAAGTCGGTCCCGGTCGGCCAGGCTCACATCAAGTCCACTTTCAACAACACCATCATTTCGATCACCGACCCGTCCGGCGCAGTTGTGTCCTGGGCGTCCGGTGGCGATGTCGGCTTCAAGGGCTCCCGTAAGTCCACGCCGTACGCCGCTGGCATGGCCGCCGAATCCGCAGCCCGCAAGGCTATGGAGCACGGCCTCAAGAAGGTCGACGTGTTCGTGAAGGGCCCGGGTTCCGGTCGTGAAACCGCCATCCGTTCCCTGCAGTCCGCCGGACTCGAAGTCGGTTCCATCACCGACGTCACCCCGCAAGCCCACAACGGCGTTCGTCCTCCGAAGCGTCGTCGCGTCTGAGCACTCAGCAATACCAAATCCATCCAAAACCGCCTGACCGGTGAGTGCACCACCGAGTTCAAGCTGAAAGGATAACCACAGTGCTTATTGCACAGCGTCCGACTCTTACCGAGGAATCTCTGAATCCGCAGCGCTCCCGCTTCACCATCGAGCCGCTCGAGCCTGGCTTCGGCTACACGCTCGGCAACTCGCTGCGTCGCACGCTGCTGAGCTCCATCCCGGGTGCTGCCGTGACCTCCGTGCGTATTTCCGGTGCCCTGCATGAGTTCACCACTCTGCCGGGTGTCCAGGAAGACGTCACCGAGATCCTGCTGAACATCAAGGGCATCGTGCTCACCAGCGAATACGACGAGCCTGTGGTCATGTATCTGCGCAAGAGCGGCAAGGGCGAAGCCGTGGCTGGGGACATCACCCCGCCGGCCGGCGTCACCATTGCCAACCCGGAGCAGCACATCGCTACCCTCGCCGACGATGGCGAACTCGAGATCGAGTTCACTGTCGAGCGTGGCCGTGGCTATGTTCCTGCCCAGATGAACAAGCAGGACAACGATGAGATCGGCCGTATTCCGGTTGATTCCATCTACTCCCCGGTACTCAAGGTGAGCTACAAGGTCGAGGCCACCCGTGTGGAACAGCGCACGGACTTCGACAAGCTCATCCTGGACGTGGAGACCAAGCCCGCCATCTCCCCGCGTGACGCGGTGGCTTCCGCCGGTTCCACCTTGGTGGAGCTCTTCGGCCTGTGCCGTGAGCTCAACGCCCAGGCTGAAGGCGTCGAGGTCGGTCCGGCCCCGGTGGCCGAGGAGACCAACCCCGAGATGGCCGTTCCGATTGAGGACCTCAACCTGACGCAGCGTTCTTACAACTGCCTCAAGCGCGAGGGCATCCACACCATCGGTGAGCTTGTCTCCCACACCGAGCAGGACCTGCTCGACATCCGCAATTTCGGTATGAAGTCAATCGATGAGGTCAAGGAGAAGCTGCAGACCTTGGGCCTGAGCCTCAAGTCCTCGCCGATGGCCTTCGATACCAATAATCTCGAAGGTGGCACGTTCTTCTCGCCGGAAGACGAGTGATCTGCCTCTTTGACCAATCGTTCGTTCACTAGGCAAGCAGATGTTCGGGCATATGCCCACCTGCTTGCCTGAAGAACGGACATATAAGGAGTAAACCCAATGCCTACACCTAAGAAGGGCCCGCGTCTGGCTTCCAGCCCCGCACACGAGCGCCTCATGCTGGCAAACATGGCGACCAGCCTGTTCCAGAATGGCCGCATCACCACCACGCTGCCGAAGGCCAAGCGCCTTCGTCCGCTGGCAGAGCGCCTGATCACCTTCGCCAAGCGTGGTGATCTGCACTCCCGCCGTCGCGTGATGCGCGTCATCCGCAACAAGTCCGTGGTGCACATCCTGTTCACCCAGATTGCCGAGCAGATGGAGCAGCGTGAAGGTGGCTACACCCGTATCGTCAAGATCGCTCCGCGCGTTGGCGATGCCGCTCCGGCCGCTGTGATCGAGCTCGTCACCGAGCCGGTTGCCAAGAAGGCTGTTGTGAAGGAAGCTGAAGCCGCCGCCAAGGTTGCCGAAGAAGAAGCTCCGGCCGTTGAGGCTGAGGCCACTGAGGCTGCTGAGGCTGTTGAGGCTCCGGTCGAGGAGACCGCCGCCGCTGAGGCTGAGGCTCCCGCTGAGGAAGCCGCTGACGCCGAGAAGGCCGAGTGAGCTGAATAGCGTTTCGCTAAGCTAGCTGAAAGGGCTGGAATCCGTTTGGGTTCCAGCCCTTTTGCGTTGTTTTCATAGAATCTACAACGTACGTACGGCCCGAATGGCCTCGGCTCTTGCGGCCAGCTGATCATCGGCGGGATATGCGATATGCTCCAAAGTCAGGCCCTGCGGCGCAATCGGCCCGCTTGAGCCTTCACGTACTGGCTCGGCCATTTTGCCGGCAAACCACTCCAGTGATTTGCGTCCCGAACCAACTTTGATGCATGAGCCGACCAGGGAGCGCACCATATTGCGGGCAAAGGCGTCCGCCACAATCGTGAACACTACCAGGCCGGACTCCAGCGACGGAGTCCGATATGCTTCATGCGATGCCATCTCATCCGGTACTAGGGGAGTGATCGGCACCCGCCGCCAATAGGCGGTCTTGACTTCACGGATCGTAGTGCCTCCCGGATTCGGAGTGGCGAAGGAACCAAAATCGTGCAGGCCGATGGTCAATGAGGCTGCGCGGTTCATAAGCTCCAGATCCAGCGCTTCATCCACGGTAAGTACGCATCCACGCAGGCGCGGGTCGACCTCAGACGAACGATCGGCGACCCGATACACATAAGTGCGCTCCAATGCGGAGAACCTGGCATCGAAGCCGACCGGAGCTACGGCAATGCCATGAATGACGATGTCCGAAGGCAGCACAGCCTTGAGTCTGCGAGTCAGCGCCTCGGTGACCGGAATGGTCATGTGACCTACGCAGCGATTCAGTACCTCATCGGATACATCCAGATGCGCCACTTGGTGGGAGGCATGTACACCGGTGTCGGTGCGTCCAGCCACTGTCAAGCGTAACGGTTCGGCCGCGTCATCGGTCGGCACCCGCAGCACCTTGTGCAGCGCATCTTCAATGGTGCCTTGCACTGTACGAAGATTGGGCTGTTTGGCCCAGCCATAGAATCCGCCGCCGTCGTAGGCCAAGTCAATGCGCAGTCGTGTCATAGCCATTCATTGTAACGAGTGCGGTCGGCGAGACGAGTGCGGTCGTCAAGATGCACGCGGCCGGCGAAGTGACCTGCCTGTAACATTCTCGCGCGTTTGTTGAAACGGGCCCGCCTTAGGTTGAAACCATCAAACCCGGTTACGGCTTGCGGCGTCAGCGTGCGCTCAACACGCCTAACCGCTTGAAGCCACAGAAGCCGCCACAGCAAGGAGCAGGCACGATGATCGAATCCGCAGCACGCAGACTGGCCCATGAACTGGTAAACCGCCGCGAAGCGATCAATCGAGAGCTGTCCCGCAACGGTGTGCGTTTCGGCATCTACAAGAACGGCGAATACCATGACCGGCTGTTCCCGTACGACCCTGTGCCGCGCATTATCGAATCCGACGAATACGACGAATTGGAGAAGGGCCTGAAGCAGCGCGTCAACGCCCTGAACGCCTATCTGAAGGACATCTACTCCGATAAGCGCATTATTCATGATGGCGTCGTGCCGGAAGAATACGTATACACCTCGGCCGGCTACTTCCCGCAGGTCAACTGTGTGACCCCTCCCGGCGGCATTTTTGCTCACATCGCCGGCGAGGACCTGGTCCAAGGCGAGGACGGACGATGGTGGGTGCTGGAAGACAACCTGCGCATCCCCTCGGGTGCCAGCTACCCGCTGTTCGTGCGCGACATCGAGCGCCGCATCTCCCCGCGCCTGTTCCGCGACGTTCGTATTCGCGATAATCGCGAATACCCGCGCCTGTTGCGCAAAGCCATGGACTTTGTCTCCACCGAGGGCATCGCCGTGGTACTGACTCCCGGCCGCTACAATTCCGCGTTCTTCGAGCACGCCTATCTGGCGGAGAAAACCGGTGCGGCGTTGGCCTTCCCCGAAGACCTCGAAGTGGTGGACAACAAGGTCTACTTCCTCGACTACGCCGGCAAACGCCACCGTGTGGGCGTGGTTTACCGCCGCCTGTCCGACGAATTCCTCGACCCGTTCGCCTTCAATCCTGATTCGGTGATCGGTGTGCCCGGTATCCTGTCCGCCTACCGCGCGGGCAACGTGGCCATCGTCAACGCGCCGGGCAACGGCGCGGCCGATGACAAGGCCATCTACTACTTCGTGCCGCAGATGATCAAGTACTATCTCGGCGAGGAACCGATTCTCAACAACGCGCCCACGTACATGCCGATGTTCGAGGCCGACCGCAAGGAAGTCCTGAATCGGATGGGCGAGCTGGTCATCAAGGATGTGGCCGAAGCCGGCGGTTACGGCGTGGTGTTTGGTTCGTCGCTGGATGCCGCCGCACGTGAGGAGCTCGCCAACCGGATCAAGGAGGAGCCGCGTCGATTCATTGCCCAAGAGGTGATTCAGTTCCGTGATATCGATGTGGTGGACCCGAAGACCGGCGAGATGTCGCCGCGCAAGTGCGATTTGCGTGCCTTCGTGGTCACCGGCAAGAATACGCACGTGTGGTATTCGGGCTTGACTCGATACTCGTCGGTGCCCGGCCAGATGATTGTCAACTCGTCGCAGGGTGGCGGATTCAAGGATACGTGGGTGTTGGCACCCGAATCCGGCGTGGAGCATGAATACGGTGCCGAAACGCAGGTGGCGAACCTGCTGAACCAGTCCCGCCGCCACTCGTTGTCTCTGGTCACCGCTTCCAAGGCAGACAACCTGTATTGGCTGGGCCGGTACACCGAGCGCGCCTTCACCACGCTGAACCAGTTCTTCCCGTTCTACGATCGTGTGATGGACACCGATGTGGACGCCTTCCGTCCGTTCGCTCACGCACTCGACCTGCCCGAAGATTTCGAGGACTTCGACGGGTTCGTGAACAGCTTCCTGTACGACGGGTCCAATCCTGATTCGGTGCGGTCGGCCGTAACCTCCGCATTCAACAACGCCGTGATTCTGCGCCCGGAATTGAGCTCGCGTCTGCTGCAGTACGTGGAGTTGGCGATGACCAATATCACCGATGCCGCCAAATACGCGGCCGATGCCGAGGACATCTACAAGCAGCGCGATATTACCGATGACATGCTCGCCTTCTGGGGCGGCATCGAGAATTCGCCGGTCGACCCCACGCTGAAGGCGTTCATCTTCATCGGCAAATATCTGGAACGCATCGACCTGTACACGCGCTTCGGCCTGACGATGGAGGATCTGGAAGCGCCGCTCAAGAAGCTCGCCGCCTATTCGATGACCTTGGACGGCATGCCGCTGCCCAGCTGCTTCGCCGACGGACTGAGCTGGCTGGTCGGTCAGCTGCCGTCTCGCGGATATCAGGAAGTCGCCGACCTGCTGAAGAAGTACCTTGACGACTACTCCGGCCGTGTCAGCGCGCTGGCCATCAAAGACATGGGCTCACTGAGCTCCATGAACATGGACGCCAAGCGTCCCTGATCCCGACCTGACACCCTGACGGGTTCAAATGCTATGGTGGTATGGCGAAAAAACCGTGCGCCCGAGTGCCGGCCTGTGCATATCAGCAGATTGCCGGAATATATGCGTGGGCTGTGAGCGCACGGACCATACCTCAGCCATGGCTGTAGTGTCGTTATCCCGAGAATATGCCGGTTGCCGGCTCGTGTGCAAGTGCAGGAGACGTTGTGAAAAAACTCGTGTTCGACTATGAGATGAGGCTGTCCTTCAGCGCACCGGTCACCGATCACAGGTTCCAGCTTCGCTGTATTCCCTCCACTGGCCCTCGCCAACAGGTGATTGACGTGGAAGTGAAGATTCAGCCCGAAACCGAACTCGAAACCACCATCGACTCCTTTGACTCCGTGGTGATGACCGGATTCATCCCTGAGCCGCACGACATATTCAGCTACTCGGTGACCGGCATCGCCTTCGTGGACAATGCGCATATCCATAAGGAAGCCTATAAACCGCTGTACCGATTCAATTCAGCGCTCACCATTCCCGGCCCGAACGTGGAGGCGATGATTGCCGTATGCCGCGAACGCTTGGCGGCGCTGCCTTCCGACGCCACTCCGGTGCAGCAGGCCGCCGAAGTGATGGATGAGGTCTACAAGGCGTTTGTGTATACGCCCGGTTCCACCACGATTCGCACCACCGCCGAACAGGCCTTGGCTCAGCGCAAGGGCGTATGCCAGGATTATGCGCACGTGATGCTGTCCGTGTGCCGGCATGTGGGATTGACCGCGCGCTACATTGCCGGTTTGCTTGGGGGAGAGGGCGCGACCCATGCTTGGGTCGAGGTGTATCAGGATGGCCGATGGGTCGGACTGGATCCCACGCATAACCGATTGGTGGACGACAGCTACATCACCATCGCCCACGGCCGCGATTACCGCGACTGCATGCTCGACATCGGCATCTTCTCTGGATACAACGTCCAGCAGTCCCAATGGGTCAACGCCTCCGTCCACGAACAGGTGGCATAAATAAAATTCCAAGCCCCCTCTGATGAGCTGAGCCGTGAAGAAAACGCCGGAGGCGTTTTTAGGCGAAGGCGAACGACAGTGAGCAAATAAAATGGCAGCTGGAAAGCTGTCCTTAATTGCGTTCGAGCTGTCAGCCGTAAGGCTGACCGAGGGAGAGACCACTCAATGCAGAGTGGCCCCGTCACCGCTTCTACCACCACCAATATTCGGATTTTGGTAGTTGAAGAATTCGGATTTTCGCAGTTGACCAATTCGGACTGTTAATCGGCTCATCGTCTGACCCATCGCAATCTCACACAAAATCGCATTATCCCACGCCGAATCGAGCTCAGCGAAACTCCGATTTGCCAGGTCGGCAGAATGTGGCATAATGAACAAGTTGCCATTTTGGCAGCATGGATAAGTGTCCGAGCGGTCTAAGGAGCACGCCTCGAAAGCGTGTGAGGTGAAAGCCTCCGCGAGTTCGAATCTCGCCTTATCCGCCTTTAGGGTTCCGGGTTTGTCCCGGAACCCTTTTTGTTTTTGATACGAACGTCCGTATTCGCTCCTGTGCTGTATCGTATACGGCGTGTCGGGTGGAAAATAGCGAAAAGGATAACGTTGTACTCAGCGGGACTTGCGTACTAAGTACAACCATCGTATTATCGATATCAACAGAAGTACAAGGTTGTATTAAATATCCAGAACGCACATTCACCGCTGATTGGCGATGCCGCAAAACAGGTGAACCAAGAAGATGGGCCGATTGCTTTTGGTATTTAGCACAACGTTGTCTTGCGGTATTGAAGACAACGATTAAAGGAGAGCACATGTCCGAGCATTCGCACGACAATAAACCGGAGGAGCTGGAGGAATCTCGACTCGTCGTCGATAATGACTTTGAAGTAGCTCCGGTCAACGACAGACTGTTCGGGTCGTTCGTGGAGCATCTGGGTCGCTGCGTATACGACGGCATCTATGAGCCGGGCCACCCCGAAGCCGATGAAGACGGTTTCCGCAAGGACGTCATCGAACTGGTCAAGGAACTCGGCGCTACCACGATTCGCTATCCTGGCGGCAATTTCGTTTCCGGCTATCGCTGGGAGGATGGCGTTGGTCCTCGTGATGAGCGGCCGCGTCGCCTGGACTTGGCATGGCATTCCACCGAGACCAATCAGTTTGGTCTGCACGAAATGGCGAAATGGCTGGAAAAAACCGGCGGCAACGAGCTGATGGAAGCCGTAAATCTGGGTACCCGTGGTCTTGAAGAGGCCCTCGACCTGTTGGAATACGCGAATATTCCCGGCGGCACCAAGCTCTCCGAGGAGCGTCGCGCCAATGGTGCCGATCAGCCGTTCGGCATCAAGATGTGGTGCTTGGGCAATGAGATGGATGGCCCGTGGCAGACCGGCCACAAGTCCGCCGAGGATTACGGCACCTTGGCGGCCTCGGTGGCGGCAGGTATGCGCGCCATCGATCCGAACGTTGAACTGGTGGTCTGTGGTTCATCCAGCCACGTGATGGACACCTTCGGCAAGTGGGAAGAAACCGTACTTGAGAAGACGTTTGACAACGTCAACTTCGTCTCCTGCCATGCGTACTACCATCCGGAACTTCAGCCTGATGGCACCCGTGACATGAAGAGCTTCCTTGCCTCGGGCGTCGATATGGACGGTTTCATCAACGATGTCGCCGCCGCCATCGATGCAACCAAGGCCCGGCTGAAGAGCAAGCACGACGTGTTCATCTCGTTCGATGAATGGAATGTCTGGTATCTCAACGAAGAGCCGAGCAAGAATCCGGAAGGCATCGGCAATTGGCCGGTTGCCCCGCGCCTGCTCGAGGATGTGTACAGCGCCGCCGACGCCGTGGTGTTCGGTGATTTGATGATTACCCTGCTCAAGAACGCCGACCGCGTGCACGCCGCCAGCCTGGCCCAGTTGGTCAACGTAATTGCGCCGATTATGACCGAACCGGGCGGCCCGGCGTGGCGTCAGACCACGTTCTATCCGTTCTCGCTGACCGCAAAGCTCGCCAAGGGCGGCACGGTGCTTGAACCGAAACTGGCTTCCGGAACGTATGAAACCGACAAATACGGTGAAGTGCCGACGATCAATTCCGTAGCCGTGCGTGGTGAGGACGGTACGATCAGCGTGTTTGTGGTCAATCGCTCCATGGAAGCGGCCAATGACTTTGCCATCAAGCTGCCGGAAGGATTCGCACTTTCCGCGGTCGAGGCGCAAACCCTGCACGAGGATGATCTGCTGGCAAAAAACACGCTGGAAGACCAGAACCGAGTCGTTCTGCACCCCAACACCACCATCACGTCCGACGCCGATACCGGCACTGTGCGTGTGACCTTGCCGCCGGTCTCCTGGACCGCCGTGCACGTGAAGTGATTCGAGTGACGGTGGCGCATGACAGGGCGCAGTCTCTTATGGTTGCTGTGCCCTGTACAACCACCAAGCAATACCCAAACAATCATCAACATGCCCGGATTGCAGAAAGAGAGGTTCGGATTCGCCACTAATGTAATGTGGCATACCAGTCAAAGGAAGACAATGCCGTCATTCACATCGACTGGAACAATTCGATACCCAACAAAGGAATAAGGAGAAAAGACGGGTATGTAAAAAGCTAGGTTGAAAGCCGGCGGTCAGAAAGTCCCTTGTTCGGATGGCGTGCGTGCGTTTCTTCAACCAGAAAGTTTAACCTCTACGTTCGATCGTCCTGCAGTATTGTCAGAAGGATATTTGCCTAATGGTGCATGGGGTCCAACGGAGGAAAGCTCCTTGGCTGAATTCTGAGGTTGAGGGGTAGATGATTCCGATATGAGGAGGAGATGCTCGACCCGACTGTGACTTACCATAATAAGAACATAATGACGCTGTTGAAGGTGTGTCATGTAATAAGCAGAAATGGATTCGAACAATGGGAAACCGCGTAACTATCAAGGACGTGGCGCGTGAGGCGAACGTCTCCATCAAGACGGTTTCCAATGTGCTGAATGACACTGGCAGTATGAGACCGGATACACGTCGCCGTGTGGAAGAGGTGATGCGTAAGCTTGGATATACCGTCAATATTTCGGCGCGTGCAATGCGATCTGGCGGCACAAAGCTTATTGGACTCAACATCTTCGATTTCTCGCAGCCGTTCGTTCCTTTTTTCACTGACAAGGTCATTGAATACGCAAAAGAACGCCATTACGGTGTAGTCATCAACACATATGGTTCCGACGGTGAAGGGTTGGTTGCCAGCGTTGACGAGTCCTATCGTTTAGGGGCGGAAGGATGGATTCTGTTCGTAATGTCGCCGCTCGCGGATGAAGGGGCCGTTCTGGAGCAGCCATATCCGATTGTAACGACCGGAGACCATCTGGCCTACGGGAAAAGCGATTGGATCACCATGCCCAACATTGAATCCATCTCCACGGTTGTAGGAAGATTTTTGGATGAAGGTGCCCAAACGGTTGCTCTGATGGGTGTTCTTCCTGAACTGGTGGATGAGGCAGTGCTGCGTCGTCAGACGGAAGGGACCCAGGCGTTACGCGCCCAAGGATATGTGAAGGCATTTGAAGAGCGCGGATTATCGGTGAATTGGCGGTATGTGATTCCGGCAGAAAGCATGAATCAGCGTGAAGGTATGCGCGTGACAAAAGCTATGCTAGACAAGCTCCCATGCCCGGATGTTGTAGTGTGTCTCAATGATGCCATTGCTTTAGGCGCAATTCATGAATTGCAACGATGTGGTTTGCATGTACCTGACGATGTACAAGTGGTCGGCTTCGATAACGTGCCGGAAGCCGAGTACTCGGTGCCGGCGCTGACCACCATCGATCCTCATATCGATGATTATGCCAAGCATGCCGTTGACATGCTTATCGACCGCATCGAAGGATACTCAGGCCCGGCCCGTACGTACACCACCGATTTCACATTGGTGGAACGTGCCTCAACTCGACTTGCCCACTAGCATCCAACAAGTTCGCATCGGCTTCGTGAGGAGTGTGTGTCTACTCGAACAATTCGGCGTCAGTCGCTGGGTAGCCAAGTTGGAACGCGGTGTAGGCGTGCTTGGCGGCCAGTGCGGCGAGGATGAGCAGCATATCGCTCTCGGTGGAAGATTTCGATTCGGTCACGGCCTTGATCTGCGCGCGGGCGCAGTCCATTTCGATGGCGGCGGCGGTCGGTACGGTTTGGCCACTTGCCTTGTCGGCGATGGTGGTGGGGTTGGCCAGTAGTTGGTCGATGGCATAGACCTTTTGGCGGGGGTCGCTTTGGCCGGAAGAACTGGACTGTGCGCCGGAATCATCAAAATTGCCGTTCGCCAGCGACACCAGCTGCTGCCCGGCGGTCTTATGCATATCGCTCAACGCCAACGTAGCCCCAGCGGTCTGTCCTCGTGCGGCCAAGACCTCGATAGCGAATCCGGCGCGATCCTCGGCCACGGCCATCGCATCCAATACCGGTCGGTCAACGTTGGCGGACGTGACGCCATCAAGACGCGCCGGCGTCACCTCAGGCGCGGACTGCCCGAATTTATCGGCCAGAAAAGCCAGCCATTGCTTGGTCTGCGCGTCACGTAACGTTCCCTCGGCAAAACGACCCGAACAATACCCGGCAACGTCAATCCAAGTCAGGGGAGCGGCCAGGCCGGTGGCATACTGCTCTAATAACGGCGTGCCTTCAGCCGGATGGGTGGCGTAGTCCGCCAACGTCATCGCTTTCTCGCAAGGGCTCATTTGAGCTTCCGCCTCGGCCCGTCCGGCCAGTCGCGGCATCGAACACGCCGAAAGCGAACACAGCATCGCGCTCGCGCATAGTGCGGATGCCAAGCGCCGGGTAAACCGTCCTGAAGAGAAGCGTGTCTGCATGGAAACCTACACTAATAGCTAACTGTGACCACTCATAGGCCATGCGCCACATAACTTCATAGGAGGTACGGATCGATGGAACTGGACCTGACAGGAATACACAAGCTCGCCGCCGAGCAAGGAATCGACCCCGGAACCCTGGATGATGCGCTGGCAGAGGCCCTGCGCCTCGCCTACCTCAAGACCCCGCACGCCGCCAAGCACGCGCGCGTGGAGCTTGACGAACGTTCCGGCAACTTCACCGTGTGGGCCGCCGACGAAATTCCGGTCGAACCCACCGAAGACAACCCTTACCCCGCTCCCAAGCTGGGCGAGGAATACGATGACACCCCGCGTGACTTCGGCCGTCTCGCCGCAGCCACCGCACGCCAGGTCATCACCCAGCTGTTCCGCCGCGCCGAAGATGAGAAGGTATTCGGTGCGTTCTCCGGTCAGAAGGGCAAGCTCATCACCGGCATCATCCAGCAGGATGCTTCCGACCCCTCCAACGTGCATGTCGCGATGGGCGATGTCGAAGCCATTCTGCCTCGCCGTGAGCAGGTGCCCGGCGAACGTTACCGCCACGGCGAACGCATCCGCGTGTACGTGGTGAACGTGGCCCGTGGCATCAAGGGCCCGGAAATCGTGGTGTCCCGCTCCCACCCGGAGCTGGTCCGCAAGCTGTTCGAGCGCGAAGTGCCGGAACTGGTCTCCGGTGCCGTGTCCATCATGGCCATCGCTCGTGAGGCCGGCGCCCGCACCAAGATCGCGGTCAAGGCCAACACCGATGGCGTGAACCCGAAGGGCGCGCTGATCGGCCCCGGCGGCGCTCGCGTGCGTGCCGTTATGGAGAACCTTGGCCCGGAGAAGATCGACATCGTCGACTACTCCGACGATCCGGCCAAGTTCGTGGCAGCCGCGCTGTCCCCGGCTGTGGCCACCGGCGTGCAGGTGATCAGCGAGAAGAACAAGACCGCCATCGCCTTCATCCACGACGACCAGCTATCCCTGGCCATCGGCAAGGAAGGCCAGAACGCACGACTGGCAGCCAAGCTGACCGGCTGGAAGATCGGCATCGAATCCGCCGAGGCCCATGTCAAGAAGGTCGCCGCCGAAAAGGCCGCCCAGGCTGCGGCCGAGGCTGCTGCTCCGGAAGCCGAATAGGCCGCCGGGCTCGAAGGCGAATGATCTTCAGGGCGCATTATTTCCTGATACGAGCCGCGTCAGCAATGGCGCGGCTCGCTGCGTCTACGCTATCCAGCGCTATGAGTATGCTTGATTGGCGTATGTGGGCTGGCGCAGTGTGCGCGAAATCGCCCACACCAGAGACGAGGTAACACGATCATGGTCGCACGATGAGACAGGGTAGGCTTGCCGTCATCACCAACTGACCACGCCCATGCACGCGCGTGGTCACAGAATAGGAGTAATTAGTGGCGAAACCACGCGTATACGAACTGGCTAAGGTTTTGAATGTCGATAGCAAAACCGTGCTTGAGAAGCTTAAGGACATGGGAGAATTCGTCAAGTCCGCTTCTTCTACGATTGAACCGCCGGTAGCCCGGCGTCTGAAGGCAGAGTTCGCCAAGGACAACGCCAAGGGCGATTCCAAGCCCGTGCAGCAGCGCCGCCCGGCCGCACCTTCGGCCCCGGCTTCCACTTCATCTTCCGCACCGACTCCGGCCGCTCCCGCACGTCAGGCATCGCCTGCCTCGGCACATCAGCAGGCTCCGACTCCGGGTGCACCGACACCGCGTCCGCAGGGCGGCGCACGCCCCGGCATGCCGACCCCCGGTCGCCACGGTCAGAACGACAACCGTGAGAATGGTCGCGATAATCGCGAAGGCCGTGAGAACGGTCGTCAGAGTCGCCCGAACGATCGCCGTAACAACGATCGTCGTAACAACCAGGGCCGTCCGAACAATAGCCAGCCGGTTCAGCACCAGAACAACCGCGGCAATGCTTCGGCTCCGCGCCCGCACGCTCAGGGCGGCGCCGGTGCCAATGGCGGCAATGCCGCTTCAAATGCGATTCCGCGCCCGCACGCTCAGGGCCCGCGCCCGGGCAACAACCCGTTCTCCCGCAAGCAGGGTATGCACACCCCGACGCCGGGTGATATTCCGCGTCCGCATCCGATGGCTCGTCCGACTGCTGATAACGGTCGTGGCGGTCGTCCGGGCCGTCCCGGCCAAGGCCAGGGGCAGGGCCGCGGCTTCCGTGGCGGTCGTCCGGGCCAAGGTGGTCAGGGCGGTCCGCGTCCCGGCCAGTGGGGCCACAACCGTCCGGGTCAGGGCGGCGGCTCCCAGGGTGCCGGTCAGGGCGGCGCACGCGGCGGCTTCCGTGGGGGCCAAGGCGGCGGCAATAACTTCCAGGGCGGCGGTGCACCGAGCAACGGTCCCGCACGTGGCGGCGGTCGCGGCGGTCGCGGCGGTGCCGCAGGCGCATTCGGACGTCAGGGCGGCAAGTCCTCAAAGGCCCGTAAGAACCGTCTGGCAAAGCGCCATGAGTATGAGGAGCTGAAAGCACCGACCATCGGCGGCGTTCGCATCCCCAACGGCAACGGCCAGACCATCCGTCTGCGTCAGGGCGCGTCCCTGGCCGATTTGGCGGAGAAGATCAACGTCAACCAGGCCGCGCTGGTCACCGTGCTCTTCCACCTGGGTCAGATGGCTACCGCCACCCAGTCCTTGGATGAGGAGACCTTCCAGATTCTGGGCGAAGAGATCGGCTGGAACATCCAGCTCGTCTCCGCAGAAGAGGAAGACAAGGAACTGCTCCAGCAGTTCGACATCAACCTTGACGAGGAAGAACTGCAGGATGACGAGGATCTCAAGCCTCGCCCGCCGGTCGTTACCGTCATGGGCCACGTCGACCACGGTAAGACACGACTGCTGGATACCATCCGCAAGACCAACGTCATCGCACGTGAGGCCGGCGGCATTACCCAGCGCATCGGTGCCTACCAAGTCACCGTGAACCTTGAAGGCGAACCGCGCAAGATCACCTTCCTCGATACCCCTGGCCACGAGGCGTTCACCGCCATGCGTGCCCGTGGTGCCGAGCTCACTGACGTCGCGATCCTCGTGGTCGCCGCCGACGATGGTGTGATGCCCCAGACCGTTGAGGCCATCAACCACGCTCAGGCCGCCAAGGTGCCGATCGTCGTGGCCGTCAACAAGATCGATGTGCCCGGTGCCAACCCGGAGAAGGTCCGCGGCCAGCTCACCGAGTTCGGCTTGGTCCCTGAAGAGTATGGTGGCGACACCATGTTCGTCGACATCTCCGCCAAGCAGAACCTGCACGTCGACAAGCTGCTCGAAGCCGTGCTGCTCACGGCTGACGCTGAGCTGGACCTCCGCGCCAACCCCGACATGGACGCCCGTGGTGCCACCGTCGAAGCCCGACTCGACAAGGGTCGTGGTGCCGTGGCCACTGTGCTGGTTCAGCAGGGTACGCTCCACGTGGGCGATGCCATCGTGGCCGGCACTTCGTACGGCCGCGTGCGTGCCATGCTCGACGAGAACGGTCAGCCGATGGAAGCGGCCGGTCCGTCCACACCTGTTCAGGTGCTGGGCTTGACCTCCGTGCCCACCGCCGGTGACCTCTTCCTGGTCGCCTCCGATGATCGTGCCGCTCGCCAGATTGCCGAGAAGCGTCAGGCCACCGAGCGTGCCGCCCAGCTGGCCAAGCGTCGCAAGGTCGTCTCCCTCGAGGACTTCAAGAAGAAGTTCGCCGAGTCCGAGATCGACATGCTCAATATTGTCATCAAGGGCGATTCGTCCGGTTCTGTCGAGGCGCTCGAGGATTCCTTGATGAAGATCGAGGTATCCGACGAGGTCGGCATCCAGGTCATCCACCGCGGCGTCGGTGCAATCACCCAGAATGATGTCAACCTGGCCACGGTCGACAAGGCCGTTATCATCGGTTTCAACGTGCGTCCGAACCGTCAGGTCGCGGACCTCGCCGAGCGCGAGGGCGTGGAGATCAAGTACTACTCGGTCATCTACCGTGCGATCGAAGACATCGAGGCATCCCTCAAGGGCATGCTCAAGCCGGAATACGAAGAGGTCGTCACCTCCCACTCCGAGATCCGCGAGATCTTCCGCTCCTCCAAGTTCGGCAACATCGCCGGCGTCATGGTTCAGGACGGCGAGGTCAAGCGTGGTACGAAGTGCCGTATCCTGCGCAACGGCATCGCCACCGTCAACGACCTCGAGATCTCCTCGCTGCGTCGTTTCAAGGACGACGTCAACTCCGTCAAGGAAGGCTACGAGGCTGGCATCAACCTCGGCACCTTCAACGAC
>SAMEA3387481__coassemble_679_pt1 | contig 14674 bp, 8 predicted proteins | sample SAMEA3387481__metabat2_high_PE_007 | metagenome-assembled genome bin SAMEA3387481 (sample SAMEA3387481) | Felis catus | biome: Faeces | place: United Kingdom | collected 2012
ACGGCGGATGGCGCATCGTGCTGTTAAGCCCCTTCGGCCGCCGCGTTCACGAACCGTGGTCCATGGCCATCAGCCGCAGACTGCGCCAACGCTACGGTTTCGACGGGCAGGTATATGCCGCCGATGACGGTATCGTCATTCAGCTACCGGACGGTGACGGACATATTCCTGCTCAAGACCTGTTCCTTTTCGACCCAGAAGACCTCAAAGCAGATGTAGAGCGTCAAGTGGGCGAGTCCGTGCTATTTGCCGCACGATTCCGCGAATGCGCCGCCCGATCACTGTTCATGCCGCGATCCGACCCGGGCCGTCGCGTGCCCCTATGGCAGCAGCGACTGCGCGCCGCACAGCTCCTGCAATCCGCACGTATGGCCAAGAACTTTCCGCTGCTGCTGGAAACCGCGCGCGAATGTTTGCAAGACGTATACGACATGCCCGCCCTGAACGAGGTGATGACCGGATTGCAAGCCGGCACCATTACCGTGAAGGACGTGGAAACCGAGTCGCCATCGCCTTTCGCCGAGAACATTCTCTTTGGCTTCGTCGGCGTGGTGATGTACCAGTATGACCAACCTCAGGCCGAGCGTAGCGCGCAACTGCTGTCTCTCGATCCGCACGTGCTCGAACGCTTGCTCGGCACCACCGATATGGCACAAGTGCTCAACCCGGACGTGATTCGCGAAGTCGAACAGGAACTGGGGGAGCACACTTTCTGGAATGAGCTTGCCGACGATGATGTGACTGGTCGCGTGACCCGTTACGCCAAAACCCATGGTCCTTTCACCGCCGATCAGCTCATAGCCGATCTACACCTCGATGCTACGGATGCCGTGCACACTCTGGATGTGCTGGCTGCCAAAGGCGAGTTGCTGCAAGGCCACTTTGTAGATGATGACGAGCAAGGCCAACAGTGGCTCCATAAGGACGTATTCCGCCGTATTCGGTCTCGCTCATTGGCCAAGGCGCGTAAAGCAGTCAAGCCAGTAGAATCAGAGGCGTTCCAGATGTTTCTTATCGACCGACAAGGTATCGGGCCGGTCGGCGGCGAACGATATGAAGGTGCTGACGGGCTCATGCGCGTTATCGAGCAGCTGGAGGGCATATCACTGCCCACTGCACTCTGGGAGTCGGCAGTATTCCCCGCACGAGTACGAGACTACCAACCTGCATTGCTGGATGAGTTGCTGACCAGCGGCGATGTGGTCTGGGTCGGCTCAAAAACCGGGGGAACCAGTGCGATGGACCCCGGTGAGGTTGCTTTCTATCCGGCGGATTCAATATTGTTCAGCGGTGTGGAACATGGTACGACATCGAACGCCTCAGACGCCACCATGCCGGAAGCGATTCTGACCGCACTGGACTCAGGGGGAGCGTTCCATGCCCGTCAACTGATGGATGCCGCCAAACGTGCGTGGAATGAGACCGCGGAGCCGGACATCAATCCAAACACCGGCGAAATCATTCCGCAAGAGTGGAGCGAACAGCAGTTCAAGGATGCCTTGTGGAGCTTGGTCTGGCAAGGTAAGGTCACCAATTCCAGCTTCGCGCCGGTGCGTGCATTAACCGCAGGCGCAGCAAGCCCGCGTAAATCCACTACATCACGTCGTCGTGGGCGTGTCGCTCCGATTCGCCGAGCCACTACGGATATGACGTTAGGAGGTTTGTGGTCCGCCGTAATCGGGCAAGCTGAAGCCGAAGACACCGACCAGACCGAACGGGCACTCGCACTGGTCGAGACGTTGCTGGACAGGTATGGCGTCATCGCGCAGCCGGTGATTGACAAGGAAAATATCCCGGGTGGCTACTCAGCGTTGTATCCGGTATTGAATCGCATGGAGGAGCATGGTCGACTGGTACGAGGCATGTTCGTCCGTGGTTTCGGCGCGGCCCAATTTGCCGAGCGCGACACCGTGGATGCGTTGCGTCATCCGTCAGAGCATCGCGGCCAGTCCGTGGTGGCATTGAGTGTGCTCGACCCCGCAAATCTCAGTGGCTCCGCCATCGCGTGGCCGGACGCGCCTGCCGGTGCGGGTAAACCGGCACGCCGTATCGGAGCCACGGTCGTGCTCAATGCGCAAGGCGCGCTACTATACGCGGCCGCCAAAGCCAAGCACCTGACAGCGTTCGATCAATCGGTCGGCCATGAAGCCGCTGTCAATGATTCCGACGAACAAATGCGCAAGGCCGCCACAGAACTGGCCTACGCCCTCAAACGCAATGGCACCGGCTCCGTGACATTCAGCGACATCAATGGCGAACCCCTCAACGCCCGTCACCCCTTCGCCCGCATCCTCCACCAGTCCGGCTTCACCCCCGTTCCCCAAGGCATGCGGCTGTACTGATTGAGCCCAGCTATCGAATGCGGTAGTTGGAGCCTCGTTGGGTCATGATGAGGCCGGCGCGGGTGAGCTCCTTATCCAGTGTGTAGAGGGCGTTCTTGAGTAAGCCCTGTTGCTCGAAGAATGGGCCGCCGATAAGTTTGACCAACTCGTTGGTGTTGACGAACTGGCCATCAGCCTTGACCAGCGCTTCAAGCAAACTGTATTCCAGACGGGACAGTGAGATTGCGCTGTGAGTGGATGCGTAGTAGGCCTTGTGATTCGTGGTGTCCAACGTGAGATTGCCACGAATGATCATGACGGGGGAGTCGGTGGCAAGCGAGCCGACGTATGAGAGCAGTTCGCCATCGGAGAATGGTTTGCTCAGCACGACATCCGGGTGTCGTGCGTTAGCTTGTGCGCTAGAGGCAGCATTGTCCGAGCGTTGTTCGGCTTCGGCATCTGAGTTGTTTGCGCGTGAATTCGCGCTGAAGGAGCTGTAGGGCGTCTCTTCGATAGGGGCGTACTCGTCAGGCAGCGCTCGCCAGCGGCTGCCTTCACCAATGGTTTTGCTGAGTGGCGTCGAAGTCAGCAGCAGAATCTTGACGGAGGCACGGGCATTGCGTAGGGATTCGATGAGCTGCTCGGTGGAAATGCCGAACAGGGATTCATCGAGAATCACTGCGTCAAATGACTCCTTGGCGACAGCGGCGAGCGCGATACTACCGGTGCTTGCCAAAGACACCTCATGACGACCGGCAAGCAGGGCACCACGAATGGCGTGGGCCAACGGTTCATTGGATACGGCAACCAGTAGTCTCATCGCCACCTCCTTAATGCTTAGTGTAGGCCGGGTTTAGGGTCTCTTCTCTATTGTTTGGCTCACTATCGTTCGCTCCTCGCCTACAAACACCCCACTGGGGTGTTTGCTTTACGGCTCGGCCCATCAGAGGGAGCTTAATTGAGGTTACGCAATGAAGGCGATGGGGGAGGCGAGGTCTACTCCGGAACCGTCTCGGCGCATATCGGGCTTGGGAAGCTCGACCGGAGAGCCTGCGGATGTAGAGGCGTGCAACGGGTAGAGGCCCGCCCAGGCAAGAATCAGCGTGTTCTGGCCCTTCAGGAATCGCTGGGAACGCACGCCGCCGGTAGCGCGACCCTTGGTGGGGTACATTTCCAGCGGAGTGACCTTCGCCGCGCCGTTTTCGGTGCCGGGCAGTGCATCGGAATCGCCGGCCACGGTGAGCACCACTGCACCGGATCCGGAAGTCAAGCCGTTCTCGCCCTCTTCATAGGTCCATGCCACCTTGCCGGCGGGAACCACGTTGAAGGCCGCCACACGGGCGCCCTTGGCCAGCTTGATGCCGGCCATACCGCCCGCAGTACGACCCTGCGGGCGCACGTTCTTCGCCTCAAAGGTCAGTAGCGAGGAATCGGAGGAGATGAACACCAGACGGTCGTCATCCTCGGCCACGGCGGCGAATACCACTTCGTCGCCATCTTTCAGATCAATGACGGGCCAGGAATCCATGGTGGTGGGTGCCTCACGATTCCAACGCTTGATGACACCGTTACGGGTACCGATAGCCAGCGACGGCAACGGCTTGGCCTCGGCGGCCCCGCCATCCTCGCTCTCGTCCTTGGCACTGGTCTTGCCGGACGTCGGCTGCTCCATGGCGATCGCCGTAATCACACGCTCACCGCGAATCGGATCGGTGGATTCGGTCATGCCGATCAGTTCGTCGGCTTGGACCCCACCCTTCAGCGACAACGTGGCAGAAGCAGGTAGCGCCGGCAAATCAACCACATGCGCGAGCACCAGGCGGCCGGCCGACGTGACCAGCCCGTACGTGGCGCGCGTGGAGGTCTCGAAGATTGTGGTGATTTGATCGTCTCGCAGACGTTCATCGGATGTGGACCGTGCATTGAACACGTCCATCGCGCTTGGCGTGGTACGGGCAATCAAACCGGTGGCGCTCATCATCACCACGCACGGCTCGTCTTCGATCTTCAAGGCTCCGGTCAGCGCGGACCGCTCGCCGGTCTTCTTGGCGGCGGCTGCGGCTGCGGCCACATCGGCTTCGGCGGAGGAAATCGTGGTGGCGGCCTTCACTGCTTCGAGTGCGGACTTGGACACACCCGAAGCCCCGGCGCCCTGCGCCACGACCGGCGTCAGCGTGCCATCCGGGTCGGCGTCCAGCAGCACGGTGCGACGCGGCGAGCCCCACTTGGCGACCGCTTCGTCCATCTCGTCGGTGACCACCTGGTCGAGCGCCTCGGCGGAGGCCAGGATCCGGGTCAGCTCCTCGATACGCTTCTTCAGATCATCGCGTTCGGCCTCAAGCTCGATACGGTTCATCTTGGTCAGTCGGCGCAGACGCAGGTCGAGGATGTACTGAGCCTGGACCTCGTCCAAATCGAAAACGACCATCAAACGGCTCTTCGCGGCATCCGCATCATCCGAGGTGCGGATTACCTGAATCACCTCGTCGATGTCCAACATGGCCAGCAGCAGGCCCTCGACCAGGTGCAGACGCTCCAGCGCCTTCTTCTTGCGATATTCACTGCGGCGGCGAATCACCACACGGCGGTGGTCCACCCACACCTGAAGCATCTCCTTCAGACCCATCGTGTGCGGGCGGCCCTCCACCAACGCCACGTTGTTCATGGCGAAGTTGTCTTGCAACGGTGTGTGCTTGAACAACTGCACCAGAACCGCATGCGGGTCGAAACCAGTCTTGATCTCGATGACGATACGCGTGCCGTTATGACGATCGGTCAGATCGAACGCGCCGGAAATCCCCTCCAGCTTGCGGTTCTTCACACCGTCGGAAATACGTTCGATTACCTTCTCCGGGCCCACCATGTACGGCAGCTCGGTGACCACGATGGCCTGCTTGCGGGCCGTGACATGCTCGATATGCGTGGCGGCGCGCGTGGTGAGCGTACCACGGCCAGTGGCATAGGCCTCACGGATGCCGTCGCGGCCGATGATCGTGCCGCCGGTGGGCCAGTCGGGGCCGGGCACGTAACGCATCAGCTGTTCCAGGGTGGCGTCCGAATGCGCCATGAGGAACTTGGCGGCGTTTACCACCTCGCCCAGATTGTGGGTGGCCAGGTTCGTGGCCATGCCCACGGCGATGCCCGAGCCGCCGTTGACCAGCAGATTCGGGATGGCGGCCGGCAGCACGGTCGGTTCCTTGAGCTTGTTGTCATAGTTCGGCGTGAAGTCGACGGTGTCCTCATCGATATCCGCGTTCATGCCGAGAGCGGCCGGGCCAAGCCTGGCCTCGGTGTAACGGGAGGCCGCAGGGCCGTCATCCAGCGAGCCGAAGTTGCCGTGGCCGTCTACCAGCGGCAGACGCATCGCGAACGGCTGTGCCAAACGCACCATGGCCTCGTAGATCGCGGAATCACCGTGCGGGTGGAGCTTGCCCATCACCTCGCCCACCACGCGGGCGGACTTCATATACGGGCGGTCGGGAGTCAGATTCATCTCGCCCATCTGGTAGACGATGCGGCGCTGCACCGGCTTCAAGCCATCGCGCGCATCGGGCAGTGCGCGTGCGTAAATCACCGAATACGCATACTCGAGGAAGGACTTGCTCATCTCCTCGTTCAGCGGCGTCTCGACGATATGCTCCTTGACCGTGCGCGGATCATAGGTTTGCGCGGACGGTTTGCGGTGTGATGCCATGAAACTCCCTTTCGAACGCCCCCATATTAGCGGGAGGGCGCGAAACAGTGCGCAGAGAACGGTTCTCGATAACAACTGTGCGCTGGTTTCGGTGCGCCAATCGCACATGTTTGCCGATAAAACGGCGTGATTCCAGTGTTTCAGTCGATGTGCGTTTGTTTGATTATGTGCGTTGGAGCGCACAGTTGTTATTGAGAACCGTTCTCTGCGCACTGAGCCAAGGGGAGGGGTGCTACTTGAATGGGCAACTATGAGTGTTGAGACGCCGGATATGGACGAGTTGCTGCGGCTGGTGCCCACAGTGGGCTATGGGGATGACGCCCCGGCCGATCGGCGTGGGGGAGCACTGCACCTGTCCGCCGTGCTGCCCGCCTTGTCCGCCGCCATCGGACATCCGACCCCCACCAAGGTCCACGCCGATCCCAAGGCCTGCCAGCGCGCATTGGGGCTGCCCGATGCCGAATCGGCCATCGTGGTGCTCGTGGACGGCCTGGGCTACTGGAACCTCGCCATGCGCCTCGGCCACGCGCCCTATCTGCGTTCGCTGATGAACGAAAGCGCCAATCAGCGTCCCATCGCTACCTGCGCTCCAAGCACCACTGTGGCGGCCATGGCCGCATTCGGTACCGGAACCTGCCCGGGACTGACCGCAATGGCGGGCTATACGCAGCTCGAACCCGCCAGCCATAAGCTCATCCAACTCATCCAGTTCAAAGACGCGCTGGCACCCAAACCAGCCAATCCGCACATTCCTGTGCCGCCCATGGTCGATCCGCTCGACCTGCAGCGCGAGGAGACGGTGTTCGAGAAACTTGCGGCTCAAGAGGTGCGCGTCACGAGCTCGGGGTTGCCCAAGTTCTCCAAATCGCCATTGACCGAAGCCGCATTGCGAGGCACCGACTATCAAAGCAACGTCACCCCACGCGATCGTGTGCTGGCCGCCGCACGCGCCTCCCGCACCCCCGGCCTGACCTACCTGTACATCCGTGACGCCGACAAAGTCGGCCACAATTACGGGTGGGATTCCGAACACTGGGTGGCCGCATTCGAACATATCGACGCCCAGCTCGCGCTCCTGAAACGCAGCGCACCCAAAGGCACGCTGATCGTCATCGTAGCCGACCACGGCATGGTGCAAACCGACATGGACCAGCGGATTGACATCGCCGTTGAACCGCAGCTCACCCGAGGCGTGTCACTGGTCGGGGGGGAGCCGCGCTCGCTGATGCTGTATGCCGAGCCGGATGAACGACCTGAGGATATAGCTTGCCGGTGGCGCGATTGTCTGCAAGACCGAGCCTTGGTGCGGACCAAGGATGAGGCCATCGCGGACGGATTGTTTGGACCGGTCTGCGAGCGAGTCCGGCCAATGCTCGGCGATGTGGTCGTGCAGGCAGCGGGAGCCGTGACCCTCGTCGATTCGCGTACGCAAGGAGACAAGGCCACCCACCTGCCGAGCGTGCATGGCTCCCAAACAGCATTGGAAATGGATATTCCCTGCCTGATCGATATGGCCTGATTCGGAAATTCAGTCTCCGAACAGAATCTCGTCCCAGCTTGGTACGGCCGAACGTCCTGATTTACGCTTGGCCGGTTTGGCTGGTGCCTCATGTTCGGTGGCGGCGGATTCGGCCGCCCGCTCCTGCTCGGTGGCTACTAGCTGTGCATTGGGGCCACTCCGTATGGTCTTGTCCGAAACATTGTCAGAGCCCTGCTCTGGTGCCGTGGCAGGCGATTGCTGTAATCCTGCGGCAGATGGCGAAACAGATCCGGCGGTCTGCGAAGAGACCGGACTGGGGGCCGTAGTGCCATGAGCCTGGGTCGTGGCCGGTGAGATGGACGTGGATAGATCCACTGGGGGCATGGAACCTGTGGAAGTGACAGAGGGCCGGATTGCGGCAGGCCGTGCGGCCGGAATCGAAGGCGTAGGAGCCGCCCAAGCAGACACGGCGCGCTCGATACGCGCGGAGCGTACGGAGTCGCCGGGCAGTTCGGGAATCGTCGGCTTGAGTTTGGAATCCGTGGCTGATTCCGGATTCTGTTCGCCGAGCAGTTTTCGAGCGGCATTGTTCAGGCTCATCACGGAATTGTCGTGCATATTCCACGTCCATTCGGCATGGATCTCACGGCCCGCGGAAGTGAATATCGCCACGATGCGCCAAGGCTCAAGTCCACGTCGGGTGGATTTCCAGGTCACTGATTCCATGCCGATTCCCGCAGAGGCCAGCGTGCGTTCCACCAGTTCGCTGATGGTGCGCACCCTGCTGTCTTTGGGTGCCGCCACGGCAAGGAACTGTTCGATGGCATACTGTTTCTCGGTCTCCACAGCCATGGAGAAACGACGTACCAGCATTTCGCTCAGATGATATTTCTCCGCGACACGGGCCGGATCGGCACCGGCGCGAATCAGCGACTGTATCTGGGAAATCGGCAAAGTGGACTGCTGATGCGGCTGGGGAGCCTGTCGCATCTCGCTTCTGACCTGCTTGGCCTCAAGAATCGCCCGTTCGAGCGTGTCGTCCACGCTCACAGCCATTTCCCTGCCGCCAAGGGAGAATACGAGGTCCCCCGTCTTGCTCACGCGCACGAAACGGGCTTTTTCAAGCCGATCATCTGGCATATTCGCACCACTTTCCGTCGCAAAGACATTACTTCTTTTAAGTATGCCCCACGTGTCGAACTTTACGAGTATTTCAAATCGTGTATCCTATGGGCGAGTACGGCGCTGACCGTGCTATATATATCGACTTACGAACCAAAGACGACGAAAGGACCATGATGGCTCAGGATTATGATTCCCCCCGCAACAAGGATGAGGACGAGGAATCGCTGCAGGCGCTGGGGAAGTCCTCGCAGAACGCCTCGAGCGACATCGACGACGATGAGAACGCCATCGCCGAAGACTACGAACTGCCGGGCGCCGATTTGAGCAACGAGGATTCCTCGGTGACCGTCATCCCCATGCAGGGTGACGAGTTCATCTGCTCGCAGTGCTTCCTGGTCAAGCATCGCAGCCAGCTCGCCTACACGGACGAGGATGGCCAGCCGGTGTGTGAGGAGTGCGCCGCCTGATGGCGTTCGACGAGACCTACAACGAGCCCGAATCCACCGAGGTCCTGGTCAAGAGCCTCGACCCCGAACATCCGGCCCAGCTGCACTATGCCCACGCGGGCGATGCCGGTGCCGACCTCATCACCACCGTCGATGTGACGCTGAAGCCTTTTGAACGGGCACTGGTTCCCACCGGCGTGGCCATCGCCCTACCTGCGGGCTACGTGGCGTTGGTGCATCCGCGTTCCGGGCTGGCCGCCAAGCAGGGCGTCACCGTGCTCAACGCGCCTGGCACCGTTGATGCCGGCTACCGTGGCGAGATCAAGGTGCCTCTGATCAACCTCGATCCGAAGCACACCGCCGTCTTCCATCCGGGCGATCGCATCGCTCAATTGGTGATTCAGCGGTATGTTGAGGCTCGGTTCATCCCGGCCGAGACACTGCCCGGATCCGATCGCGCCGAACGCGGGTTCGGTTCGACGGGAGTGGCGTCCTGACCGGATTAGGCCGGTTGAATGACTAAGGTGATGACGGCAACAACGGTTGTGGAACCAATGATGGCGAACAGGTGAATGCACAAGGCTCCGGTTCGCGGCTACAATGAACTTCATGACGAGGGAGGTGACTGGCATGGCAGAGATTGATGGCGAGCAGTACGCCGCCCGTAAGTTGGGTTGTGAGATCAGTGCCGATCCGCTCAATCCGCTGGATCCAATCAAGAAGGTGTGCAAGTCCCATCACCCCGATGAGGATTTGTCCATTCTTGACCGTGCCTACCGGCGTGCCGTCATCCAGCACTCCGCCCAGCGCCGCAAGTCTGGCGAGCCGTACATCATCCACCCGCTGGCCGTTTCCCAGATTCTCGCGGATCTGGGCATGGGCCCGATCGTGGTGGCAGCCGGCCTGTTGCACGACACGGTGGAAGACACCGACTATACGTTGGATCAATGCCGCGCCGAATTCGGCGACACCGTGGCCGGTCTGGTCGATGGCGTTACCAAGCTGAGTCAGCTTGAAGTGGGTGATTCCGCCCAAGCCGAAACCATTCGCAAACTCGTGGTGGCCATGAGCCGCGACGTGCGTACCTTGGTGGTCAAGCTCGCCGACCGCGTACACAACGCTCGCACCTGGCGCTATGTGAAGACCACGTCCGCCCAGAAGAAGGCGCGTGAAACCCTTGACGTGTACGCACCTTTGGCCAACCGACTCGGTATGAACGCCATCAAGACGGAGCTCGAGGAACTGAGCTTCAAGGTGCTCTACCCGAAGATCTACAACGAGATCGTGGTGCTGGTGGCTCGCCGAGCCGGCCAGCGCGATGTGTACCTGAAGCAGATTCTGGCGGAGATCAACGAGGATCTCGACGAGCAGAACATCAAGGCATACGTCACCGGACGCCCGAAGGATTACTTCTCCATCTACCAGAAGATGATCGTGCGCGGCCATGATTTCGCGAACATCTACGATTTGGTCGGTGTGCGCATCATCGTCGACACCATTCAGGACTGCTATGCGGCGCTTGGTGCCGTGCATGCGCGGTGGAACCCGGTTCCCGGCCGATTCAAGGACTACATCGCCATGCCGAAGCTCAACATGTACCAGTCGCTGCACACCACGGTGGTGGGCCCCGGTGGCAAGCCGGTCGAAATCCAGATTCGCACTTGGGACATGCACCGCCGCGCCGAATTCGGCATCGCCGCGCACTGGAAATACAAGGAAAACGGCCAGGCCGGCCGCGCCCTGAGCTCGCCGGACAAGTCCGATCGAAAGCGTGATGAAAACAATCAGGAGCTTTCCGAGGTCGATAACCTCAAATGGATTCAGCAGCTCGCCGACTGGACCAGCGAAACCCCTGATTCCAACGAATTCTTGGGCTCGCTCAAGGAAGACCTTGGCTCGTCCGAAGTCTACGTGTTCACGCCGAAAGGCAAAATCGTATCCCTGCCCGCTCACGCCACGCCGGTCGACTTCGCGTACGCCGTGCACACCGAAGTGGGCCACCGTACGATGGGCGCGCGCGTCAACGGTCGTTTGGTGCCGCTCGACACCACGCTCGATAATGGCGATACCGTCGAAATTCTGACGTCCAAATCCGATACAGCCGGCCCGTCACGCGATTGGCTGAGCTTCGTCAAGAGCCCGAAGGCCCGCAACAAGATTCGTCAGTGGTTCTCCAAGGAGCGTCGTACTGAAGCCATCGAGGAGGGCCGCGACGAGCTGACCCGCGCGATGCGCAAGCGCAATCTGCCGGTCAACACATTGCTTACGCCCGAAGCACTGGTGGGTGTGGCCGACGACCTTAACTTCCCGAACGCGGACGCCGTGTTCGCCGCCATTGGTGACGGACAGGTCTCCACGCAGAACGTCATCTCGCATCTGGTCAAGGATGCGGGTGCCGACGAGGTCGATGAGGAAGTCGAGCAGGAAGTCCTGCCGCTGAAGCCCATGGAACGCAAGGCCTCCAGCAGCTCCACCGGCGTGTCCGTCAAGGGCGTGGGCGATGTGTGGATCAAGCTGGCCCGTTGCTGCATGCCGGTGCCCGGTGACAATATCATCGGCTTCATCACCCGTAATCAGGGCGTATCCGTGCACCGCACCGACTGCCAGAACATGATCGATCTGAAAAACAAGCAGCCTGAGCGTGTGGTCGAAGTCGAATGGACCAGCACCAAGGGCCTGTTCATGGTCAAGATTCAGGTCGAGGCGCTGGATCGACGAAACCTGCTTTCGGACGTGACACGTGTGCTTTCCGACCATGGCGTGAACATCATTTCCGGTACGATCGCCACCGGTTCCGATCGCGTGGCCACCAGCCAGTTCAGCTTCGAAATGGCCGATCCGCAGCATCTCAACTCGTTGCTGGCAGCCGTGCGCAAGATTGATGGCGTGTTCGACGTGTACCGCATCACTGGTGCCAAGGAATCCGCCGAACCTCGACTGCGCAAGATGAAGTAGGCCGTTACCTTACTCTGGCTCCCTCTCAGAGAGGGGAGCCAAGAACACGAAAAGGTCCTGACTGGAATACCTGAACTGCGCCCCGATTGTTGGACGTGGTTTATTAAGGGTACCTGATTAGGCTGTGGGGGACATGTTCCGGAATTCCTCCGGGGTGTGTCCCTCCAGTCGTATCTGGCGGCGTTTGGTGTTCCAGTGGATGATGTACGCGTCCAGTTCGTTCTTGAACTGTTCGTATGAGGCGAACTCGCGTCCGGCGTGGAACTCGTCCTTGAGGTGGCCGAACACCTGCTCGGTCGCGGCGTTGTCGATGCAGTTGCCCTTCCTGCTCATGGACTGGCGGATGTTCAGTCCCGCGAGCCGGTCGCGCCACCACCGGTGCCGGTACTGCGCGCCCATGTCCGAGTTAAACCGATGTCGGTTTAACTCGGATTAAGCCGGGTTTGTTGTTAAGCCGGGGAACGGTTCGGGGTCTTGGTGGCTGGCCGTGTCCCATGTGGTTTCCCGGCTTAACGTTCCGGGTTATGTTCGTCTTGTCCCATTTGATTCGAACGAAGGAGTTTGCCATGGGTGAGACGACGGTTGGCCATGTCGCGGGCGAGGTGGTCCGCGCGCTTTACGGGGCCGGTTATATGGAATCCACCATAGGCCAGTACCGCAAGTCCATCAGGGCGTTGGAACGGTACGCCGGAGGCCCGGATGCGGTGTACACGCGTGGGTTGGGCGCGGGGTTCGCCGCGTCGACCTTCAGTGAGCGGACGGGCGGTTTCAGCAGGCAGCGGTGGTTCGATTACGGCAGGCTGGCGCGTTTGTGCGACTCGTATCTGCGGTCCGGTTCGGTGGACCTGGGCAAGTGGCGCAGGAGCAGGCTTGCGGAGCCGGTGGTTCCGGGTTTGGCCGTGGTCATGGAGCGTTGGGAGGCGTATCTCGCCGGTTCGGGACTGGCTTCGGCGACGGTGGGGCATTACCGTCGGATGGCGGGCTTGTTCCTCACGTGGCTGGAATCTCATGGGGTCGTGTCGTTGGATGGTTCGGATGGCTCGCATGTGCTGGGGTTCCTGGCCGGGCTGCGTTCACGCTGGTCGGAGTCGTCGATGCGGCACGCCGCGTCGGACCTGCGCCCGTTGTTCAGATGGCTCGGGCGGGATGACCTGGCGGACGCGATCGGCCTGGCCGGCATACGCAGGACCCACGCGATCGCGGGAACGTTGCCCGACGACGAGCACCGCCGCTTGCTGGAGGCGTGCGCCTCGCGGTCGGTGCCGTCGAGGGACGCGGCGATCACCCTGCTGTCGCTGACGTGCGGGCTGAGGGCATGCGATGTGATCGGTCTGAGGATCGCCGACGTGGATTGGGATTCCATGAGCATAGGTCTGGTGCAGCGAAAGACGGGCAATCCGTTGACCGTGCCGATGACGGGACCGCTGGCCGCGAGGCTGGCGTCCTGGCTGTTGGACGAAAGGCCCGCCACCGACGACGACCGTGTGTTCGTGCGGTACAAGGCGCCCCATGTCGCGCTTCGGGGTCATTCATCGGTGTACGAGGCGATCAGCCGTGTCATGCGGCACGCCGGGCTCGGACGCCGGGGCGGTTCCAGGCTGTTGCGGCGCAACGCGGCGACGAGGATGCTGGAGGCGGCCACGCCGTTGCCGACGATCAGCGCGGTGCTTGGCCACGCCGACCCCGATTCCACACGCGTCTACATGGCCACGCACCGCGGGGGAATGCTCGCGTGCGTGCTGCCCGTGCCGGAAGGCGGATCGTCATGAGACCCACGGAACACGGATTCGTCGGCCCGCTCGCCGGCGAATTGGAGGAGTACATCCGCTTCAAGGCGTCCATGGGCAGGCATGGCGCCACCCGCGTCCGGGTCCTGCGCTCGTTCGACCGGCATTGCCTCGAACACGGGGCCGTGCGTCTGGAGCGGGGCGTCGTGGAGCGATGGATCGCCCATAGGATCGACGCGAATCCCGGGGGTTGCCGCTCGTGGTTCTCGTACATCAGGGACTTCGGCAGGTGGATGCGACTGGCCCACGATCCCGACGCGTACGTGCTCTCCGACCAGTGGAAGGCCGGATCCCCGCGTCCGACGCCGTACCTGCTGACGGACCGCGAGGCCGCCCTGTTCCTGCGGGCCGCGGGAACGTTGGAGTCTCCGTCGCCGTGGGCGTGGCAGTCTCGCGCGTTCTTCATGCTCATGGCCTGCTGCGGGCTGCGCACCCGAGAGGTCAGGAGACTCGCCGTCGGGCACGTCGACCACAAGGCCCGTTCCATCGACGTGGTCGATTCCAAGGCCGGTCGCAGCCGCAGGCTGCCCGTGGGCGACGAGGTCGCCGCCGAACTGCTGGAATGCGACCAACGGTCCCGCGAACGCTTCGGAGACGACCGTCCCGCGTTCTTCGTCACCTCCACCGGCAATCCGGTCTCCCCGGGCATGCCCGGCGTGGTGTTCCGCCGCGTCTGGACGCGGGCCGGGCTCGAGTGGCCACAAGCCGGCAAACGGCCCAGGCCCTATGATTTCCGGCACCGGTTCGCGTTCGCGAACATCGAGCGGTGGACTCGCGACGGCGTGGACGTGATGGCGATGCTGCCCTATCTGGCGGCCTACATGGGACACGCCGGCATCGACAGCACCCTCTACTACGTGCACGCC
>SAMEA3387481__coassemble_753_pt1 | contig 11803 bp, 10 predicted proteins | sample SAMEA3387481__metabat2_high_PE_007 | metagenome-assembled genome bin SAMEA3387481 (sample SAMEA3387481) | Felis catus | biome: Faeces | place: United Kingdom | collected 2012
CGACGGGTGGGGGTTGAATCGTTGTTCATCAGGTTACTTACCTTCCCTTGACTTGCGCATTGCGTCGGAGATCAGGTCGAGCGCAACGAGGAGCACCGCACCGAAGAGCAGAGCCAGCAGCGACATGGCGGTGGAGATTTGAGAATTGGACTGGCCGAGCTGGTAGAGCGCGACCTGCAGGTTCATACGGCCGAGCAGCGAGGCGACGGTGTATTCGCCCAGCACCACGGCGATGGAGATAAAGGATGCCGAGAGAATCGACTGCCATAGGTTCGGGATGATCACCTTGAAGAACACCTTGGGCCAGGAGGCACCGAGCGAGCGGGATGCCTCGACCAGCGTCTTGACGTCGATGGAGTTAAGCCCCACGGCGATCGCGCGGAAGGCGAACGGCATCACGAGAATCACGTAGGCAAAGCACAGCCAGATTGGGTTGGTGCTCAGCACGTCGGCGGACAGCCAGCGGTAGATCGGGCCCAAACCCACCACCAGCACGATGGCCGGGATGGTCAGCGGCAGCGTGGCCACCCATTCGATCGCGCGCTCCAAAACCTTGGAGCGAATATGCACGATGACCATGGTGGGCACCAGCAGCACCAGCATGATCACCACGGTGACCGCGCTCAGGGCCAGCGAGGTGCCGATGCCCTGCCACAGCACGGTCAGGTCGGCACCCAGCGACTCGCCGTTGCCGGTGAAAATCGCGATCCACGGCGCGGCCGACCAGCGGCCGGACAGCGGGTGACGCAGGGTGAAGATGAGCATGGCCAGCAGCGGCACGAACAGGAACGCCAGGGTGACGAACAGGATCACGAATTTGATGATGCTCTGTTTACGCGCACGAGCGGCGCGCAGCTGCGGCGGCTTGGTTGCGGAAGTTTCGGTCATTGCCAACGTCCGGCCCTCTTTTCCACGGCGTGGCTCAACAGCATGACGATGGCCACGACGATGATCATTGCGAATGCCAGCACCTGGGCAAAGCCCTGCTGGTTGGGGTCCAGTTCGTTGCGCATGGCACCTTGGATCATAAGCGGCACCAGAATCGAACGCTGGGAGAACAGGGCCGCGGCGGTCGCGTATGCGGAGAACGCGGAGGCGAACAGCAGCAGGAACGCGGAGATGAAGCGGGGTGCCAGAATCGGGCAGGCCACGCGCGTCCAGTACTGGAACGTGTTGCCACCGAGGGATTCGCATGCCTCGCGCCACTGTGGACGGATCGAATCGACCGCGGGCAGGAAGATGATGATCATCAGCGGAATCTGGAAGTAGCAGTAGATGGTCACCAGGCCCGGCAACGAACTGAGCCAGTTCGGGTTCACGGTGTAGCCGGTCAGTGTCTTGATAAGCATGGTGCCGATACCGTTGATGCCGATGGTGGCGATGAACGCGAACGCGAGCATCACGCCGCCGAACTGAGCAAGCGCGGAGGAGATGGCGGAGACCATACGACGCAGCAGGCCGTTCGGCTTGGCACCAATGACCAGTGCGTAGGAAGCGAGCGCGCCCACCACTGCGCCGATCAGAGAGGATGCTAAAGACACCAGAATCGAGGTGCCGAATGCGGCGATGGTGTTGGCCTCGAACATCTTATTGAAGTTCGCGAGCGTGAAGTTGCCGCTGCGATCCTGGAATGCACCGACAATCACGATGACGGTGGGTGCGAGCAGGAAGCAGGCGGTGTAGGCGAAGAACGGGAGCGTGGTGGCGAGCGTGCCCAGCTCCTGGCGGTGCTTGGCCATCGCCGAGGAGAGAGGAGAAGCGGGAGTAGCGGACGGACCCGCAGCCTTGGCGGCAGCAGGTCCGTTCGATGCAATGGGTGCGATTGCGGCGGTCATCGGTCTGTGCCTCAGTTGCCGATCGTCTTGTCCCAGTTGTTCTGGAGCCACTCGGTGATGCGGGTGGAGTCGTCGTTGGTGTAGGAGACCGGCTCGCCTTCGATGGTGATGGCGTCCTTCAGAGTGGCCTGGTCGACGGTGCCGTCTTCCTTCATGGAATCGAGCAGCACCGGGTTGGCGCCGCCCTTGAACCACAGGTTCTGGGCGTCGGCGGTGTACAGGTACTCCTCCCACAGGCGGGCGGCGGCCGGGTGCGGCGCGTCCTTGTTGATGGCCTGGTTGTAGTAGCTGACGACCTGGGCCTTCGGGAAGGTCTTGTACTTCCAGTTCACGCCCTTGTCCTTGAGCTCCTTCTTGTAGGAGGCCTGGTTGTAGGTCCAGTCGAAGACCACGCCGGTCTGGCCGGAGTCGATGGTGCCGTTGGTCACGTCGACGGTGGTCAGGTTGCCGGCTTCCTTGAGCTTCTTGAAGTAGTCAAGGCCGGGCTGCAGGTTGTTGATGTCGCCACCGGCGAGCTGGTTGGCCATCAGGTAGCCGTTGAAGGCGGCGCCAGCCTCGGCGGGCTTGCCGTTGAGGGCCACGGTGCCGGCGAACTTCGGGTCGAGCAGGTCGTCCAGGGAGCTGATGTCGCCGTACTTGTCGGCGTTCCAGCCCACGGACATGATGCCGGTGTAGTCGGCGTAGTAGGCGCCGTCGGCGTCCTTGGCGGTGTCCGGGATCTTGTCCCAGGCCTGCACCTTGTACGGGGCGAAGTAGTCGGTGGAGGTGGCGGCGATGGCCTGGCCGACATCGAAGACGTCGGGGGCGGCGTCGGTGCCCTTGTTGGTCTTGGCGGCGTCGAGCTCTTCCTTGGATGAGGCGTTCGGGTTGAGCTCGGTGACCTTGATCTCCGGGTACTTCTTCTTGAAGCTCTCGATGACCTCGCCGTAGTTGGACCAGTCGTGCGGAAGGGCGATGACGTTCAGCGCGCCCTCTTCCTTGGCGGCCTTCTCGAGGTCTTCCATGGTGCCGAAGTCGGCGAGGGAGGTGGCTTTGGCGGACTTTTCGTTCACGGTGACGGCCTTGCCGGTGCTTTCGCCGGTGCCATCGGAGGAGGCGTTGCTCGAGCCGCAGGCGGCCATCGAGAACGCGAGCACGGCGGCGAGGGAGCCGGCCGCGATCTTACGCAGGTTGTTCATAATGTTCCTTTTCTCAACATCATCCAGACGACAGTCTGGGGAGTCGGGCTTGGTATGCGCGGCATTCGCGCGGCCCGTGAATCCAAGAAAAGAAACTATGCGCCTAATCTGTCCTGACACTGGCGCGCAAGTGAATTGCGTTCGCCATTTGCTGTACGCCTGTTGAACTTAGGAAAACTTGGCATGAATTACTGACAGGTATGGGCGATGTGTCAATAGCGGAACCGGCCTGCGGCCGATTCCGCACCACACTTACCTCAGCACGCCCTCAATCAATCGCGTGATGAGTTCGGTGTAGCTCACTCCGGTGGCATCCCAAGCCTTGGGATACATGGAAATCGGCGTGAAGCCGGGCATGGTGTTGATTTCGTTGACCATCACCGTGCCATCAGGCGTCACGAAGGTGTCCACACGGCTCAAGCCGGCACCATCCACGGCCTTGAACGCGCGACGGGCCACGTCACGCACGTCCTCAAGCACGCTGACCGGCAGATTGGCAGGCACTTCCACGTGGCTGGCGGAGGCATCCATGTACTTGGAGTCGAAATCGTAGAACTGGTCGTCGTTCTGATGATCGAGCACGATTTCGCCGGGCCAGCTGGCCTCGGGCTCGTCACCGGCCTTCGGGCACAGCACGGCACATTCGATTTCGCGACCATCAATCCCCTGTTCGACGAGCACCTTCCAGTCGTGCTCGCCGGCGGTGGCGATGGCGGCGGCCAGACGATCCTGCTGGGTCTCGCGGTCATCGGCTTTCTCGACTTTGGTCACACCGAAGCTGGAGCCTGCGCGCGAAGGCTTGACAAACAGCGGATAAGTAAGACCGGCGTCCTCGATCTCGGCAAGCACATCGGCGGCGGTGAAGTTGCGCGCATCGACCGTCACACCGGGCGCGGTGGGAATGCCGGCGGCATCCAGTACCACCTTGGTGTAATGCTTATCCATGCAGGCGGCGGAAGCAAACACTCCGCACCCCACGTACGGCACACCCATCATTTCCAGCAGGCCTTGAACCGTACCATCCTCGCCATAGGGGCCGTGCAGCACCGGCAGTACCGCGTCCACATGGCCAAGGGAGGTCAGCACATGGTGCATTTCCGGGTCGGACATGCTGACGAAGCTGGTGCCGAAGCCGGAATCGGCGGAATTGATGTGGCTGGGCTCGCCGATGAAGAAACCGTCCTGTCCGCGAGAGGGGTCAAGCATCACCGGGCGCGATTCCGGGGTGATCTTTACGGTCGGCAGCTCGCCGCCGTCCAAGTTCCAGCCACGCGGATCTTCGCCATTGATGATCCACTTGCCGTCCTTGGTGATGCCGACCGGAATCGGCTCGAACCGTTCAGTGTCCATGGCCCCCAGCACACCGGCAGTGGAGATGCAGGAAATCGAATGCTCGTCTGCACGCCCACCATAGAGCACCACAACACGCTTCTTGGCCATAACCATCCTTTTGTTGAAACTACAACCGTTTTCAAGCCTATGCTTTGCACCGCCAACCGGACCGAACCGCGCTCGGAACGCCGCGCACAAGAGACGCACACCAGTCTACTCGTGCACGTCAACGACGTATACGCCACGCGACTTTGCACGTACAACGTATACGCCACGTATACGTCGCTTCTCTCGTTATTCGCCGGTAACCTCGTGACCGAGCAGTCCGGCAAGCATCTCCGAGCAGGAAATGCCTTCGTTCAGCACGCGGCTCATCTGATACGCCAACGGGGTCGGCACATCAAGCTGATCGCCAAGAGCCACCACCGCATCCGTGGTGGGCACGCCTTCGGCCACACCGTTGCTGACCTTGGTGGCCTCTTCGACCGTCAATCCCTTGCCGAGATTCGCGCCGAACATATAGTTACGAGACAGCGAAGAGCCACAGGTGGCGATGAGATCGCCCACACCGGCCAAGCCGAAGAAGGTCTTGGGATCGGCGCCAGCGGCTACGCCCAGCGCGGTCAGTTCGGCCAGTCCACGAGTTTCGATCATGGCTGCGGTGTTCTCACCGTAGCCGGCACCACGGGCCATGCCCACGGCCAGCGCGGTCACGTTCTTCAGGCTGCCGCACATTTCCAGGCCGATGACGTCGGTGGTCACGAACGGCTTGAAATAGGAGGTGGTGCATGCCTCGGCCACCTTCGTGGCATTATCGAGGTTCGTGCAAGCCACCACGGTGGCGGCGGGATGACGATCGGCGATTTCCTTGGACAGGTTCGGTCCGGAAATGGCAGCGAACCGGTCGGCCGGCAAGTCAAGGGATTCGCGGACGACTTCGTCCATACGCTTGTTGGTGCCACGCTCGATGCCCTTCATCAGGCTGACGACGATGGCGTGATCGGGAATCAGTCCCTTGAATTCGACGAGTGCCACTCGCGCGAACTGCGCGGCGATGGCCACGACTACGATGTCCGCGTTCTTGACGGCTTCGGCGCGATCCCCAGTGGCGGTCATGTTGTCCGGCAACTTTTCGACGGACGGCAGGCGCACGGCGTTGTGGTGGTGATCGCGAATGCCCTCGACAATCTGCTGCTCCTTGGCCCACATGGTCACCGTGTTGCCTGCGTCCGCCAGCACTTGGCCGAAAGCAGTACCCCATGCTCCTGCACCGAGAACCGTTATATTTTTACCCATATCAAATTCCTACCTTCGCTTGTCGCGCAACTTCATCGGCACAATCTTGTGCCATGCTACTCGCCTAGGCTCCCCGTACGGGAACCGGTGCGGCTACTTCTCAGCCGGGAACGGGCCGCCGGCTTCAGGCCAAGGCTTACGACTCATACTGCGGTAGTCCCAGTAGCCTTCAGCGGGGAACTGCTCGCCACGAATTTCCTCCAGTACTGTGTTCATGCGTTTGAGCACGCGCCACATCAGCTCGTTCACGGCCTCGGCAGGCGGCTCTTCACCCCATGAGTCCATGTCGTCAAGCAGATCGGAGTAATCGAGCGCATGGTCATAGCACATCACCACGTTTTTGCGCGGCCATGGCCACCAGTGGTTGATGGAGGCGGCACCCCACGTCACCGCCGGGTACAGCGGCACCTGATGCCCCAGTCTGCGCGAGGATTCAAGGGCGATATATCCCACGCCCTCCTTAATGCTCATCACCCACTTTTTCGGGTCGCGGGTCACGGTGCCTTCCGGCCAGACCGTCAGCGGGCGGCCGGACGTCAGAATATCAATCGAGGTCTCTTCGATCTGCTTGGCCTTGCCCGAATGACGCTGCACCGGCTGCATGCCGACCAACTGGAACCACTTGCCGATCAATGGCCACTTCGCCATCTCGGCCTTGGCCATGTAACGGGGGCGGCGGCCCATGTGGAACAGGCTCATCATTGGCACGAACACATCAAACATGGTGACATGACTGGCGGCGGTGATGAACGGTCCGGTTTCCGGCACCTGTTCCAAGCCCCAGGCCTTGGTCTTGCAGCTGGCGCGGAACACAATGGACACCCCTCCCAGCAGTCGTTTGGTGGCCTTGGGATTCTGGGCGTTGATTTCCGGCTGATTGGGCGTGCGGGGGCCGGTCGGGTAATACTGTGTCGAGTCCACAAGCGTGTGGCGGGCGGCCAGACGCTTGACCTGCTCATCACTCAGCGGGCTTACGGCCGAACGCGGCGACGGTTTTCCTTTGGATGCCATGGTCTCTATTGTGGCACGGACCACCGCCCAACGATTCCAGCGCAACATTCCCGGGAATGCGTCGCACAATACGCGGCGGCCCGTCTGCACACACCATGCGCGCAGACGGGCCGCCGGGAAAACGTTCGAATCACTCCACCGCGATGGCGTCAATCTCCACGAGCGCGCCCTTGGGAATCATGTTGTTGCCAAAGGCCACGCGGGCGGGCTTGACGGAGCCGATGAACACCTCAGCGTAACGTGCGTCCACTTCCTTGAAGTCCTCGACGTTCTTCAGGTAGATGGTGGCGCGGCACACATGCTCAATGCCGGTACCGGCAGTGTCGAGAATGTGCTTAATATTCTTCAGCGCCTGTGCAGCCTGCTCTCCAGCGGTCTCGCCCGCCAGTTCGCCGGTGGCCGGATCAATGCCCAGCTGGCCGGATACGAACACGAAGCCATTGGCCTTCACCGCCTGGCTGTATGCGCCCAGCGCGGCCGGCGCCTCGGAAGTGGCTACGGCTTCCATCTTTTCGCTCATATTGTGCTCCTTCTCATCTTGGGGGCGCCCACCTGCTGCGGCCGGCGCCGGTACACATCACCACCGGCTACGACCAATCGCACGATCAGCAACGATTGGCAATGCCGATTACGTAGCAGTCTACTGAGCAAAGTCGCGTTTAGCGCGCATGATGCCCGGCATACGGCCATCAACAGACTATTCCTTGCTATTCCAGACGATTCCAGACGATTCCAGACGATTCGGCTACCGTTCTCGCCAAACCGGACGGTTTTTCCACGACCCAAGCGAGCCGGCATCACCGGCCTTGCCATTGCCGACACCAGCACCAGCCTTGCACGCGCCGAATATGCAAAAGGCTTCCGGCGGTTAGCCGAAAGCCATGCTGGTGGGCTTGATGGGGATCGAACCCACGACCTTCTGTTCCGGAGACAGACGCTCTATCCACTGAGCTACAAACCCGAGCAACTTCTTTACTGTACACCACATCACGTTGCATGCGGCACATACGTCGCCAAAATAACGAGAAAATCGCCATTATCGGCTCTACAATGGGGTTATGTCGGAACCTACAGATGACTTCGAATACGAACGCCGCTTCTTCTGCCGCGAACTGCCGGCGGAATACGACGACGGCGACGCCCCGACCCTCATCATTCAGAGCTACTACGTGCATGCCGACAATTACGCCTTGCGCGTGCGGCTGGTCTCGCGCAAGGTTCACGTCGACATGACGCCCGACGTAAATCCGGTGGCCGTGCTGGACGAATACCGCGACCGGTTCTCGGAAGCATATGTCACCGTCAAAGGTCCGTCCGTGGGCGGCACGCGCTACGAAGTCGAGCGCGAAATCGATACGCGTGTCGCGGCCGAACTCATCAAGCGCGGCGGCTCGGTAATCATCAAGAACCGGTATTCCGTGTGGATTGAGGAAGACGGCTGGAGCGTGGATGTGTTCAGCGGGCCGAATGCGCCGCTCATCGTAGCCGAGGCCGAACGATCCGGGCCGGTTACCAATCTGACGATTCCGAAATTCTGCATCACCGAAATCACCGATCAGGCGCGATTCAATAACGATGGTCTCGCCAACCGTCCGTTCTGTAAGTGGGCGGATGATTTCAAGGAGGAGCTGGCGCTGGAGGGGCCAAGGTTCCAGCAGTATTTCGGGAAGAATCGGATGGTTTAGGGGGGAGCAATCGAGTACGCTCGTGAGCTCCCCTCAGTCATCTACGACGACAGCCCCTCTCAAAGAGGGGAGCCAAAACCACTTAGTACATGAGGGTGGCTAGGCGACGACGGGCGCGGGTCAGACGCGGGTCGGTGGGTTCGGGGATGGCGAAGTATTCGAGCAGACGCTTGCGAACCTGCTCGATATCGGCCTTGTGCCCGGCGGCCAAAAAGTCCAGCAAACGGTCGAAAGCGTCTTGAATCTGGCCACCAATCATGTCGATATCAGCCACGGCCAACTGCGCTTCCACATCGTCCGGCGCTGCGGCGGCAGCGGCACGTACGTCACGTACATCAGCGGCCCCGGAGCGGGCCAGCAACAGCGCCTTCGCACGTTCGCGGGCAGCCAGTGCATCGGACGGGTCGGATCCGAGCACGCGCTCGTATTCGGCGGCGGCACCGGCGTAATCGCCCTCCTCGGCCAAACGATGGGCTTCGGCATGCTCCGGCGGCACCTGCTCAGCACCCGCGACGGCACCGGTGGCACCAGCGCTCTTGGCGGCATCGGAATCAGGATCACCCGAGTACGGCGCGGTACCGTTCACACCAGACTGCGCGGCGGCCTCAATAATCTTCGGAATCACCTCGTCAGTAAGTTGCTTGAGCTCGTCGTCACCCGGAAGGCCCTGCAACAGCGGCATCGGACGGCCGGCAATCAACGCGAACAGTGCGGGCACGCCCTGCACCTGCAGCGCTTGGGCAATCGAGGGATTGGACGAGATATCGATACGGGAGAGCTGAATCTGGCCGTTCAGGGCGTTCACCGCGTCGCCCAGTGCACGGGCCATCGGGAACAGGCGGTCATCGGTCGGCACCCACAGAAGCAGCAGGATCGGGAAGGTCGCAGAAGTCTGCACCATTGCCTGGAAGGTGTTTTCGGTGGTGTCGATCACGTACCCACCAGCGGCAGGCGCGCCGCCCGCTTGTCCGGGCTCGGCCTTGACCTGATGCTTCAGCGCCTCCAAATCGACGGCGCCCGCCAATGAGACTCCCGGATTGAACTGCTGCTCTGCCATAATGCCTCCCGATTCCACGCGATTCGCGTACAACAACAATCACATTTGCTGACATTGATTGTAATGCCGATTCCCACCACGTAGGGATTCTTCCACTACGCGGTGGAATTCCCACCACGTAGCAAAACGCCCACCACGATGTGACCCCAAACGGCACCATTATGCGAAAGGTAAAGTTTTATCGACATCGTGGTGGACGAATCACATCGTGGTGGGGGCGTTAACCGCGCGGTGGGTGGCGGCAACAATTACAGCGCTTCGACCTTTACCGGCTGACGGTCGGCGCCCACTGCGGTGATTTGCTCACCGGAACTTGCCAACGGAATGTACAAGGCCACCACGTTCACATACGTGACCTTCATGGTGCTGGTGTACTTGTCGCTATTGAACAGCGCCTTCTCGTCGTCGGAAGCCGGCCGCGATTCGCGGCCATCCCCTGCCTTGCGAGTCCATTCGCCGTTAATACGGCCAACCACCAGATCACCGGCACCGTCTGCAGCACGCATCACCCACATCTGTTCAGGCACAGCGGTGAATTTTTGCTCCTGCGTACCGTTGTTGCGTTGCATACCTTCCTGCACCTTGGCCGTGGTATTGGCCAGTTCCTGGCGCAGCAAATCGTCTGCGAACTTGGAAGCGTATTGGCTCTTGGAGCCGTTCTGCAGCACATCGGCGTATTGGGCCAAGGCATCGGCGGGAGCGGCCACCAGCTTCTCATCCTTTGCGGTGCCCATCTGCGAGCCAATAGTCGGAATCTCGAACTTCGGCAGCTTGGCGCCCTCAAACAGTCGAGCCATAGCCATCAGCTTGTAATTCTGCTGGGCGGATTCCTGATCGAAGACCAGCAAACGCTTGGACTGCTGATCTTCGGTGGTGGTCGTGATGGTGAACACCGAGCGAGGCCATCCGTCGTCCGTAGGAATCACCGTCTGGGCGATGTCCTTGGGAATGGTCGCATATTCGGACATACCGCCGCCACGCTGATTGATCGTGGTCTGGCTGATGCGAATGTCCAGCTGGGGCCCGCCCATAACGGTCGCATACCCATCGGGATTCTTGGCCTGATCGGCTTCATCGATCGTCTTGAGAATCTTCAGACGAATCTTCTTCTCCTGCGCCTCGGTCAAATCCGGCGCAACCTTGGTGGAGGTATCAGCAGCCGGCGTCGGCAGTTGGCCTTCACAGGCGGTCAACGGCACGACCAACGCCATGCAGGCGAGGGCGGACACACACAGTTTGTTCCATCGCTTGTTCATCAGCTTTCCTCCTGTCCGTCATCGGCCGAGTCGTCTCCGGTATTGACCTCTTGGGCCAAGCGGGAGAAGTAGGCCTGCAGTTCGTCAGGGGTGATTACCGAAGTCGATTCGTTATCGCCGGCGCTGAGGCCGGGCTCAGCGCCGCTTTCGGCACCGGTCTGCTGGTCGGCGACCAGGTTACGCGAACTTGGGTCGATGATAACCGGTGTTTCGGTGGCTTCAGATTGCGAGGATTGCGAGGACGCACGGCCCGAACGCCGATGTGTGGCGTGACGGCGACGATTACGTCGACTTGCACCATCCGGCTTCCCGGACACTGCGATGCTGGCGGGTGCCTCTTCCTCGATTACGGCGCTTGCCATGCCTTCCACCATGCGCTTGCGGCGCTTATGCGGCGGCATGGCGAACACGGAGGCGCACAGTACGGCCAGCACGGCCAGCAATCCGCCGGACAGATAGAACGGCATCGCAAAGTCCGGCACTTCGGAGCGCACCCAGTGCAGCTGCACCTTGGCGTTGGTGACATTTTCGCCCAAATCCACAATGGCTACCGTCGAGGCGCCGGTCTTCTTGCTCTCCAGCGAAACGGACCCGGTGCCGCATTTCACGGCAGTCCACATATCGGAATCCTTGAACGCCACCGCGTCATCGGCACTGGCAAGCGCTCCCTGACTCGTGCTGCTTCCCTTCTGGGTGCTCAGCTCGCTCCATGACGCCAATCCGGTGATACGGGTATAGGACTTCTCGGACGCGACCCATCCGGCAACATCCTTGGCCGGACCCAACGCCACGCACGCCTCGTCCTGAGAGGATCCCGAGTCCACGGTTATCGTGGCGTTCTGATCCAACAAGGTCAGCACATTCGGATCAGTGACGGCATACCGGGAGCCGCTCATGGTTGCGGAAGCGGTGATTTCAGTGGAGGGCTTCCATATCGTGGCATTCATGTACCCCAACACCACAGCCGCCACGGCCAATAGACCGAAGATAGGCGTCACCACTCCACGCATGATCTTGGCATGACGGGATGGACGCTTGGCGCCCTTATCCGGTCTTGTAGTCTGTTCTTCAGCACTCATAACTCAACCATTCTACAATCTTCACCTGTTTATTACCTAGGAGCGCAGAAAATCAAGGTTTACCAGTAGGTTTA
>SAMEA3387481__coassemble_699_pt1 | contig 8639 bp, 7 predicted proteins | sample SAMEA3387481__metabat2_high_PE_007 | metagenome-assembled genome bin SAMEA3387481 (sample SAMEA3387481) | Felis catus | biome: Faeces | place: United Kingdom | collected 2012
GATGTATGACACGAGGTCGCTGGCGTGGTTGAACTCGCCGACCAGCTGCTCGCCGTCGATGTAGTCGCCGCGCAGCGCGAGCACGGCGCTCACGCCGGCTTCCTCGAACATGTCGAGAGCCTCATCGATCTTGGCCTTGTCGGAGTAGAGCGCGGTCAGGTGGGCGACTGCAGGGATGCCGTATTCCTTGCTGATCGTGTGGGCGATGCGCGCGGTGGCGGTGCGGTCGGAATGGGTGCCGTGACCGTAGGTCACGGAGATGAAGTCGGGGTTCAGCCCTTCGAGTCCGTCGAGGGTGTCGTAGATGGTGCCGACAGGCGCGTTGCGCTTCGGGGGAAAGACCTCAAGGGTGAACATCGGGGAATGCATGCTGATTTCCTTACATAAACCCGAGCTCCCTCATCCAGAGGGAGCTCGGTGATTTCCGCTACTTGTCGAGCTTGGCGCGCACGGCCTTGGCGGCGGCGACCAGGTTCTCCAGGCTCGGCCAGGTCTCGGCGTTACCACGGGTCTTCAGACCGCAGTCAGGGTTGATCCACACCTTCTTGACGTCCATCTTGTCAAGGATCTCGTAGATACGATCCTCGATCTCCTTCTCGGAAGGAATACGCGGGGAGTGAATGTCGTAGACGCCCGGGCCGGCCTCGGTCTCGAAGTGCGCGTCATGAATGGCGTCGAGCACCACCAGATCGCCACGGGAGGCTTCGAAGGAGATCACGTCGGCATCCATCGCGTCGATGTCGCGGATGATGTCGTTGAACTCGGAGTAGCACATGTGGGTGTGGATCTGGGTGGTCGGCTTGACGGCGGAGTGCACCAGACGGAAGGCCGGAACGGCCCAGTCGAGGTACTTGACGTGCCAGTCGGACTTGCGCAGCGGCAGCTTCTCACGCAGGGCGGCCTCATCGATCTGGATGACCTTGATACCGGCGGCCTCGAGATCGAGCACTTCGTCGCGGATGGCGAGGGCGAGCTGCTTGGTCTGCTCCTCGTGGGTGATGTCCTCGCGCGGCCAGGACCAGTTGAGGATGGTCACCGGGCCGGTGAGCATGCCCTTCATCACATGGTCGGTCTTGGACTGGGCGTACGCGGACCATTCCACGGTAATCGGGTTGGCGCGGGAAACGTCGCCCCAGACGATCGGGGGCTTGACGCAACGGGTGCCGTAGGACTGGACCCAAGCGTTCTTGGTGAACAGGAAGCCGTTGAGGTTCTGGCCGAAATATTCGACCATGTCGTTACGCTCGAACTCGCCGTGGACCAGCACGTCGAGGCCGATCTCCTCCTGCTTCTTGATGACGGCGTCGATCTGGGCTTTGATGAACTCGTCGTAGGCTTCCTTGGTGACCTCGCCCTTGCGCAGCTTGGCACGCTCGGCGCGAATCTCCTTGGTCTGGGGGAAGGAGCCGATGGTGGTGGTCGGCAGCAGCGGCAGGCCGAGGGCCTCGCGCTGCAGGGCCTGACGCTCCTCGCGGGCAGGCTGACGCACGTAGTCGGCGTCGGACAGCTTGCCGATGCGCTCGGCGACGGCCGGGTCGGCGGCCACGCGGGTGCCGTCGAACAGAGCCTGGTTGGCGGCGAGGGCGGCGGATGCCTTCTTCTCGTCCTCGGTGGCGTCGGCCAGGGCGGCGACTTCCTTGAGCTCGTCGAGCTTCTGGACGGCGAACGCGAAGTGCTTGAGGTCTTCGGCCGGGATGCCGGTCTCGCCTTCGGTGCTGAACGGCACGTGCAGCAGGGAGGATGCGGTGGAGACGGCCACGTTGGCGGTGACCTGCTTCAGGGCGTCGACCAGGCCGAGGGAGGTGGCGTAGTTGTTGCGCCAGATGTTGCGGCCGTTGATCACGCCGGCGAAGATGGTGGTGTTGGAGGCCACGCCATACTTGGCGACGGCTTCGAGGTTCTCCTCGCGACCTTCGTTGAGGTCCAGGCCGATGCCGTCGAAGCCGAGCAGGTTGACGGTCTCGTACACGTCGGCGATGTGGCCGAAGTAGGTGTTGAGCAGCACCTTGACATTGCCCTTGGCGGACAGGATCTTGGTGTACAGGGTCTTGAAGAGTTCAACGTCGCCCGGCTCCTTGTCGAGCACGAGGTACGGCTCGTCGAGCTGGACCCATGCGGCGCCGAGCTCGTTGAACTTGGCGAGCACTTCGGCGTAGACGGCGGCCACGGCGTTGACCAGGCCCTTGTCGAGCTCGAGTTCGGTGGCTTCCGGGGTACGGGCGAGCTTCAGGAACGTGTACGGGCCGATGAACACGGGCTTGGTGTCGATGCCCAGCGCCTTGGCCTCGTTGAACTCGTCGAACGGCTTGGTGGAGTTGAGCTTGATCTCCGCGGCCGACTCGACTTCGGGCACCAGATAGTGGTAGTTGGTGGTGAACCACTTCTTCATCGGCAGGGCGGTCACGTCGCCCTTGTCGCCCTGGTAGCCGCGGGCCATGGCGAAGAGCGTGTCCTCCTGGTTGTCGAAGGAGAGACGTGCGTAACGCTGCGGAATCACGTTGAGAAGGATGGCGGTGTCCAGCATCTGATCGTAGTAGCTGAAGTCGTTGCTGGGAATGAGGTCGATGCCGGCGGCCTGCTGCAGCTTCCAGTGCTTGGCGCGCAGTTCGGCGGCGGTGGCCTTGACGGCGGCGAGGTCGTTGACACCCTTCCAGTAGCCTTCGATGATCTTCTTCAGTTCGCGGTTCTGCCCGATGCGGGGGAAGCCGGAGACGGAAGTCAGAGTGGACATGAATCCTCCAATGTATGCGTTCGTAACCCGACTTAGGGTAGCAAAACATCCGGATTCCGGCCCTTATAAATGGCCGCAGAGTGTCGTTATAGATGGAATTTATATCCGCTTTAGTCGAAGTCTTTCACATTGATGACCGCGAGCAGTTCGCCGCTGTGCACCTGCCATTCGTCGAACGGTTTGTTCGATCCCATGATCACGATGGATGCGGGCGAAAGTCCCAAATTCAGCAGGTCGAGTCGTTCGCCGTCGGAGTCGGCGGAGGCGAGCCATTGGGCGCTGATCGACACAGTCGGCTCGTGGCCCACGATCATGAACACGCGGTTCTTGGCCTTGACGTGGGCGAGCTCGTCGAACACCGCCTGTACTCCCCCGTCATACAGGCTGATGCGGTAGTCGACGATTGGCTTGTCGCCAAAGGTCTTGAGCATGCGGTCCAACGTCTGGCGCGTGCGGGTGGCGGACGAGCAGGAGATTTGGTCGGGCACCAGTCCCAACGACTCGATGCCCTTGCCCACGGCCTTCGCCTGTTTCAGACCTTTGTCGGTGAGCTCGCGCTCCGAGTCACCCTTGTCGCCGAACGGCTCAGCCTTGGCATGCCTCATGATGATGAGAATATGGTCGTATTTCTTCGCCGCTTTGGCGACTTTACTCAGCTTGATGCCCATCCGTGGCTCCCTTCACGAACCGTCTGCCCGGTGTGGCGGTGTGGTATTGCTTCCAGTATAGAGGTGTGTGAGCGTTCACAAACTCATCGTTTGGCGGTTATTCGTGCGTATTGCCAAGTTCTCCCACCTGACGGTCGAGGTCGCGCAACACCTTACGTAGTTTGTGGTCGGAGATGTCGCGCAGTTCCAGTTCCTCGATCCGCGCCTCACGCTGTTCGTCGGTGAGCGAGTCGATGTCGGTCTGTGTGTCCTTGGTCACGCGATCGCGCTTTCTGAGCGCCTCGAACCCGGAGGCCATGGCGCGCGAGATAACAAGGAAACCGGTATGACCGATCATCTGGTGGTCGGGGCGTACGGCGAGGCCCTGGGCCTTCCATGTGCGTTCGAACGATTCCTGGATCTGCGGCTCGGTCCAGCAGCCGGCCGCGCGCAGGGCTTCGGCCATGCGGCTCATCTGCGTGGTGGTAGTTACGTAACTGACCAACACGCCGCCGGGGGCAATCACGCGGTATGCCTGCTCGAGCCTGTTCCACGGGTCGAGCATGTCGAGCATGATGCGGTCGAACCAGTGTTCGGGCAGTTCGGCGGCAACGGAATCGAAGTCGCCGGTTTTGAGATCCCACCAGCTGGGGGCCTCGCCATAGTACAGCGTGGCATTGGCTTGGGCGACCTTGGCGAATTCGGGGCGCAGCTCGATCGTGGTCAGATGGCCGCGCTCGCCCACGGCGTCCAGCAGGTTCACGCTCATCGCGCCCGAGCCGGCACCGGACTCAAGCACGCGCATGCCGGAGCGGATGTCGCCGAGCTGAATAACTTGGGCGATGTCCTTCGGATACATGATCTGCGCGCCGCGCGGCATCGAAAGCACATAATCGGCCAGTCGCGGGCGCATCACCGCATACTCCCAGCCGCCGATGGCGCGCGACGATTTCCACGGCTTGTTCTTGTCTTTCTCGGGGTAGACCTGATTGACCTGCGCCTCGCGCTTGGCATGCACGGTGAGGATCACGGTGCCTTCGATCTTGCCAATCACATCGTCATGCAGAATCAGGCCATGCTCGGTCTGCGTGGAGCCGCCGGCCACAAGCTGATCGGTGATCTTCTTGCCCTTGCGGTCGGTGAACTGCACTTTCTCGCCTGCGGTGAGAGGCCCGCGCCTCGGCTCCATAACTTGCTCCTTGCGTGCTCGGTGGGTCAATCGCTACAAGTCTAATGCATGTAAGCTCGCTGGTGAGGTGATGACGATGCGAATGCAGATGACAAGCCAGATCGATGCCGGCGGCAATGACCCCATTTTCCTGATGTTCCACGGTTACGGCAACGACGAAAGCGAGATGGTGCGGATTCTCGACGCCGTATATGCGCCGACGCGAGCCGATGCGGCCCCGGCCGCAATTGCCGCCGTACCCAGCTATATCTCGTTCCGCGCCACCTACGCGAGGCCCTATATGGGCGGCAATTACTGGTATCCCGACGGCTGCGGCGTGGACGAGCGCCAACGCGAATGCGCGGCGGTCGGGGATGCGGTGGCTTCACTGCTGGACGCCTCGGCATTCGCCCATCGCAGGAAGATATTGATCGGTTTCTCCCAAGGCGGTTATCTGTCGTATCGTCTGGTCAAGGCACATCCGACGTTGTTCGATGCCGCGATCCTGCTCAGTCCTTCGTTCATGGGCGAGGAACAGGCGGCGTTTGACTCCCCTACCCGATTCTTCCTGGCGTATGGCGCGCAGGACCGCACGATTCCGCTGCCCGACCAGCAAACGGCCCATCAGGTCCTTGAACGGGCCGGACATCTGACCTATCGCGAGTATTCCGGCATGGCCCATGCCATCTGTGATGAGGAAATCGCCGATATCCGGGATTTCCTACGTACCATATGATGCCGGAATAGCTTCAATATGGAATATCTCCGTTCAAAGAGGTACCGGTCCAAGTAGAAGCGGCTCAACAATGGCGGAATGGCGTTGGCCACGCCCATTCATCGCGCGATGGTTCTGCGATCAGCTCAATTCCCCTGCCGGCTGATGCCGCCCTTATGACCGGTGGCCTTGAATGGCGTGGCGCGTGCCGTCACCTTCGGCCCCGGCAGATTCGTACTGGTATTGGATCGACCGCGGAGCCCGGCAGCCGGCTGGGACTCGGAGCGTCGACCAGTACCCGTGATGTTGGTATGCCGTTTGCCGTCGTGTGCCCGTTTCCCACCAGCACCGTCAGCCTCGTCAATATCAATGCCCTTGGCGTGCAAAGCACACGCCCACCGCTCATCCATCGTGCGCCTCACACGTCCCATTCGGGTTTCCACGTGTACTGCATGTCGTAGGCGCTGGGCGAACGGCGGCAGGTGGTTCAAGGTGATCGGGCCGAATGCGGCGGCGTCAAAAGACATCGTTTGCTCCCTTCGATGGTGTTGGCCAACAGGTTCCAAGGGTCAGGCACAGCGCCTTTCTCAACCCGTTCGCCGTCACGATGGCTGGCAGCTTGCGTTCACTGGTTCCCCTGCAATGCGCCTCATTATGGCAACACGAACCGACAGGTGCCGGCTGCGCCTAGGATGGGAAACGATTGCTGCACGCCGAAAAGGGAAGGCGACTGTCATGAGGTATTTCACGACTGGTGGTTGGAAGACCGCCCCGCACTTAACCTGTTCGAAAGTTTGGAGCCGCACGATACGGTTGAGATTGAGGGACTCGGTGGTGCACGCCCGGAGGCACTGAATGTTGGCTTGGATGCTTGGGATTTGATGCCGATGAGTGAAACACGGGTTGTCGAGTGGTTCCACAATCACGATGTCGGCTCGCCCGCGAACGGGACCAGTAAGGCCGATGATTCAGTTCCCTCGCTCGATATGCCGTCGTTCTGATGTGATTCGCGGAATGTTCGTGTCGTTGTTCTCGTCGTGGGTGGATTGACACAGCATTGACTGCCGTTGAGATGTATGCACGCTGAACACGCGCCTCAACGGCAGTGGTCTCGTCATCTCTCGCTCACACCAACGGATTGCCGGCTGCCTGATACAGCGACCACCAGTCACGGCGTTCGAGTTCGATATCGGCACCGGCCGCCATCTGGCGGATGCGCTCCGGTGTCATTGAGCCGAGCAACGGCTGGATACCGGCGGGATGACGCAGAATCCAAGCGACGGCAATGCCGTTGGGCGTGGAACCGTATTTGCCGGCAAGACGGGTCAATTCGGCGTTCAGCTCGGGGAAATGCTCGTTGCCGACGAACGGACCGTATTCCGTGCCGGATTGGAATGGGCACCATGCCTGAATGGTCATATGCTTCAGCCGTGAATAAGGCAGGATGCCGCCGGTGCGATCGGCTGCGGGATCGCTCGCCATATTGAATTGGATTTCAGCGTCGAGCATCTGTGTATGCATCAGGCCGAACTGCAGTTGGTTGATTTCCAATTTCTGACGAAGGCCGCTTTGCAATAGTTCGATCTGCCACGGGCCCATATTGCTGACTCCGAAATGACGCACTTTGCCACTTGATTCCAACGCATCGAATGCTTCGGCGACCTCGTTCAACTCAAACAGCGTGTCAATACGGTGCAGCAGCACGGCGTCGACGTAATCCGTCTGCAAAGCCTCAAGCTCGTGATCGAGTGCGTCAATCAGATGCTTGGCGCTGAAGTCATACCCGTTTGCGCCGCCATCGTTTTCGCCGAAACTGTAGTCGATGCCGAACTTGGTTTGGATGAAGATGGTGCTGCGGTCGAGTCCTGCGTCCTTCCACGCTTGGCCGAAACGCTTCGAACTGGCGTGCGCGGCATGATCATGGAATCCATAGATGTCCGCCGTGTCGAAATAGTCGATGCCAGAATCATGGGCCACGGCCACGGTACGTGCCGCATCGGCGGCATCCAACGCGTCCATGCGCATCACACCCAGCGCCACTCGTGACGCAATCATGCCGGATTGTCCGATTTCCTGAGTCTTCATAGTGTCTCATTTCTGTTATCGTGAATCGGCGAACGGGCACTGTCCGCCTCGTTGCCGGGCAGCAATCTCCATTGCCGCGGCTTATGTCACCTTATCGCTTGAAGTGCACTTGAAGGCAACTCGCAGGCAGGCAGCGCGCGCTGCCGGGCGCGTCTTCGCGTCTTCATGTCTTCGCTGTGATCGAGACATCGTTGTGCCGTGATCATGCCTATTTCTTGTATGATGACCTCTATAGCAACAGAGCTAGGGGGATTCCATGAACACTACCGATTCATCCAAAGTCAGTGATGCCAACGCCGGCGCAAACAATGTCATCCATATCCCGCACAATCCCACGCTTGCCGGATTGGCCACGCTGACCCGCAACGTGGCGTACAAGACCGGGGCCGATAACCTGGTGATGGATATCATCTCACCACAATCCACCGGCGATGACGATGACCGCCGCTACCCCACCGTGGTATTCGTGCAAGGCAGCGCCTGGACCACGCCGCATCGCGACTACGAGATCCCGCAGCTCTCGGCTTTGGCCCGCGAAGGCTTTGTGGTGGCTACGGTGAATCATCGCGATGCCTCGAGCGACCCCCACGACATGTTCCCCGCATATCTCGAGGACGTCAAAGCAGCCATCCGCTATCTCAGGGCAAACGCACGTCAATGGCACGTGGACCCCGACCGTCTCGGTATCTGGGGCACGTCGTCCGGCGGCAACACGTCGCTGCTGGTGGGGTTGACCGCCGACGATCCGAGGTATGAGGATGGCACCAATGCCGATGAAAGCGATGCGGTGAAGTACGTGGTCAGCTGCTTCCCGCCCACTGACATGCTTGAAGCTGTCGACGCATTCGACGATGAGACCAATCCATTCCGGCTGTATTATTTCGGCCCGTTCGCGGCCGTGGTGGGTGCGACCCATGAGACCGGCATCAATGCCGAGGTCCGTCAGCGTGCGGCTGATATGAGTCCCTACCTGCAGGTGCGGGATGACCAGCAGTATCCGCCGATGCTCCTGTTGCACGGTACCGCCGACACCGTGGTCCCCTATCATCAATCCGTCAAGATGCGCGACCAACTGGTCGAGCACGGCGTGGACGCGCAGCTGGTGCTAGTCGACGGCGCCGAACATGAGTACGATTTCTGGAGCCAGCAGGTCTTCGACGTGATCTTCGATTTCATTCGTGAGCGGAGCTGAACGGTAAGGGCACACGGGCGCGTCCTTGTTATAGGTTGCCAAGTTCTCTTTTAGCCAATTTTGTTGGAGCCCCTATCTGCACGAACATGCCATGACAGTTC
>SAMEA3387481__coassemble_713_pt1 | contig 8126 bp, 7 predicted proteins | sample SAMEA3387481__metabat2_high_PE_007 | metagenome-assembled genome bin SAMEA3387481 (sample SAMEA3387481) | Felis catus | biome: Faeces | place: United Kingdom | collected 2012
ATGCGATCCTCGAACAGGCGGGAGTAGGCGTCCTGGGTCTTCATGCCATACGGGGTCTTCTCCACGAACTGCGGCATGATGTAACGGTTGGTCGGCGCGGGCTGGGCTGCGCGGGCGGAGGCCGGCATGAAACCGGCTACGCCCTGACGGCCGGCCAAGCGGTCGGCACGGGCGGCGAACTTTGCTTCTTCACTTGCCATGAGTCTCACTCCCCCTGCTGGTTGTTGCCGATGGTGTCCGGCGTGGTCACGAGCTTGTCCACGAAGCCATAGTCGAGGGCTTCCTGGGCGGTGAACCAGTGGTCGTATTCGTTGTCGCGGTAGATTTCCTCGAGGGTGTGGCCGGTCTGCTCAGCGGTCAGCTCGCTCATGGTCTTCTTCATGTCCATGATGAGCTCGGCGTTGATGCGCACGTCAGTGGCGGTGCCGCCGATGCCGCCGGAAGGCTGGTGCATGAGCACACGGGCGTGCGAGGTCAGGTAACGCTTGCCCTTGGTACCGGAGCTCAGCAGGAACTGGCCCATGGAAGCACACATGCCCAGGCCCACGGTCGCCACGTCAGGCTCGATGAGCTGCATGGTGTCGTAGATGGCCATGCCGGCGGTGATGGAGCCGCCCGGCGAGTTGATGTACAGCCAGATGTCCTTCTTCGGGTCTTCGGCGGCCAGCATCAGCAGCTGAGCGCAGATGCGGTTGGCCATATCGTCCTTGACCTCTTCACCCATCCAGATGATGCGGTCTTTGAGCAGACGGTTGAAAATCGGGTCGACGGGGCCGGCCGGGACGTCATCGCCCGCCATGACCGGCAAGGTCGCAAAGGTATTGCTCACCTTGATTCTCCTTCTAATTACTCGAACATTGTTCAGACTACCGCCTTGAAGCGACTGAAGGCGGCTTTTCGCGTGCTTTTTGGCGGGCAGCGTAGGGATTTCGGTTTATTCGAGGGTGTCGAGGACGTCGTCAATGAGGAGGCGGGTCTGGGAGGCGGCATCGTCGCCCAGACGCGGGAAGCGACGGGCGGCATTGGCGGGGCTGGCACCGGCGGCTCGCGCTACGTTGGACTTGCTGGCACCATGGGCCACGGCTTTTTCCGCGAGCCGATCGACCAGTGAATCGGCGACTTGGCGCATCTGTTCGGCCACCCATAATTGGGCCATATCCGCAGGTAAGTCGTAGTCTTCGGCCACATCGCTGGCTGCCTCCTGAATGGCGGCCCATAACACCATGAATGGCTTTCGATAGTAGTCAATCTGCTCAGTGAGCGGCTCAGCGGCAAGCAATTCAAGTGCCGAGCGAATTTCTGTATTTTCTGACATAGCTTTCTTTACCTCGGCTCCCCTCTCTGAGGGGAGCTGTCGCCATAGGCGGCTGAGGGGAGTTTCGACCGGGGCAGCTCCCCTCAGAGAGGGGAGCCAGAATATATGTATTTACTTACGACTCAGCAACCACTTTGATATCAACGACGACGTGGCCACGGCCATGCCGACCGGCACAAAGAAGGTAATCGGCGCTTCAGAGAGCTCCATCACCAAGCACATGGCCATAAGCGGTGCCTGTTGTGAGGCCGAAAGCAACGAAGCCGCACCGATCAAGGCACACGCGGTTACCGAATCGGTCGGAAACATCAGTATCCATACGAGGCCGAGCATCGCACCCAGCGTGGAACCTAATGCGATGCCGGGCTGCAGCACACCGCCCGACGCACCGGAGCGAATGGTCATCAGCGTCACCAGCGCTTTGGCAACAAAGGTGAGTGCCAACACACCCAGCAACATCCAGATATTGGACTGGGACAGCGGGAAACCGGCGTTCATCACGGATCCAGAAGGGCCGCTCCCACCCTGAAGCATGGCCCAGAACGATGCCATTCCAGAGCCCGCTCCCCCGCCAGAGGCCGAATCGGATACATTACCGCCGCCCGTCAGCAAGTTCCATGGAGAGGCGGCCGCTGAAGATGCCGACTGCATGGCACCAGCAGTGCCGGCGGTTTCAGGAATGAATGTGCTGAATCCAAGTTGCGCTGCGGCACGGCCGTTGCCCATCACCTGCGGCACAACAGTCGCCACCAAACCGGTGATGAGACCAGCCAGCGGCATCTGCCACAGAATAGCCTTACCGGTTGGCTTGTGCGCTTCCGCCCATTGCGAACCTTTTCGGAACAATGCGCCGCCCACTCCACATGCCGCACCGCAGATCAGAGCGAACACCATTAACGTTGGCGTGGATTCCGGTTGCATGGCGGTAATGTCGTAGAACAGGTGATGCCCTTTGATCGCAACCGCCACGAATGCGGCAATGGCAGACATGCCCAGTCCAAACGCAACTTTTTCGATTGTCACATCTACCAACAGGATTTCGACGGCGAAGAACATGCCGGCCAGTGGCGCGTCATAGACGCCTCCTAGACCAGCACCGGCAGCCACTGCCACCACCATGCGCCGGTCGATGCCGTCAACGCCCTCGATATGGAACAGGTCGCAGAAACGTTGCGCGAGCATGGCGCCGAGTTCGCGTGGGGCGACTTCTCGGCCGATCGAGGCACCGGAGCCGACGATGAAAATCTGCAATACCACATGCGCAATGGTTTGCCAGAAAGGCATTCGCTTTCCCGCCACGGCCTTCTTGACTGAGGGCACCGCAGTCGTTTTGTGTCGCATCAGATACCAGATAATGCCTGCGATGCTGAGTCCCACGGTCACCGATATCGCACGGCGTGCAGCGGGCACGCCGAATGGACCAGGCAATTCTGGGCCTTCGATGTAGCCGAGCAGCACATGTTCAACGCCGTAGAGCAACAGGGTCAGCAGACCTGCTCCCACACCGATGAGCACGCCGAGCACAATGGTCGCCGCAGCGAGCCAACAAAGGCGTTTGATAGTAACCGTTGGCTGCATGTCAACCTCCGCACCCTATGCAACGAGTATGCCTTGGGAACTCCCCTCAGTCTCGCTACGCTCGACAGCTCCCCCTCAAAGAGGGGAGCCAAAGAAACAGTCCTTTTGCCAGAATAGGAAGAGCCCGGAACCATGAAACACGATTCCGGGCTCAAACAATCATGCTAACGCGATGAGGCTATGCTCACTCAGCATCCTTGGCGTCATCCTTGGCGGACAGTTCGTCGGCCACGGCGGCAGCAGCGGAAGCGGCCTCGACGGACTCGGACTCTTCGTCCTCAGCGGCCTCGCCCAGGAAGGCGGAGAGGTCCACAACCTCGCCATCAGCGGTGAACTTGACGGCGCGCATGCCGGCGAGCAGGCCCTTGGAACGGCCGACTTCCTGCACAGCGGAGCCAAGCTGGCCATTCTTGATGATGGCCTGGATGAAGTTGTTCGGATCCATGCCGTACTGCTGGGCGATGGAAGCGAGGAAGTTGAACACGTCGGACTGGGACACCTGAACGTCCAGCTTCTCGGCCAGAGCGTCGAGCACCATCTGATCGCGCAGATCCTTCTCCACGGTCTCCTCGGCCTGAGCCTTTTGCTCCTTGGTGGCCTTCTCCGGGTCCGGGGTCATGCCCTTGAGCTGCTCTTCGACCATGTTGGCCTTGACGCCCTTCGGCACCGGGATCTCGAGGCCTTCCTGCAGCTTGGCGATGAAGGCATCGCGAGCCTCGGTGGCCTGACGACCTTCGGCGTCCTGAGCGGCAGCCTTGCGGATGTCAGCCTTGAGCTCGTCCAGAGTGTCGAACTCGGAAGCTTCGGAAGCGAACTCATCGTTCAGCTCCGGCAGTTCCTCAGCCTTGACGGAGTTGACCTTGACCTTCACGGTGGCCTTCTGGCCCTCGTGCTCGCCGGCTTCCAGCGTGCCTTCGAAGGTGGTCTCCTCGCCGGCGGACAGGCCGTCAAGGGCCTCGTCCAGACCGTCGAGCATGGTGTTGGAGCCGAGCTCGTAGCTCACGCCTTCCTGGGAGTCGACGGTCTCGCCGTCAATCTCAGCAGTCAGGTCGATGTTGGCGAAGTCGCCCTTGGCGGCCGGGCGGTCCACGCCGACCAAGGTGCCGAAGCGCTGACGCAGGGTCTCGAGGCGCTTGTCGACGTCCTCATCCTTGACTTCCGGCTTGGAGATGGCGATCTCAAGACCGTCGATTTCCGGCAGTTCGATGTCAGGACGACGCTCGACGGTGGCGGTGAACTTCAGCTTGGTCTCGTCGTTGGCGGACTGCGGAACATCCTGCACGTCGAACTCCGGCTGAGCCATCGGACGAATCTTCTTCTCATCCAGGGCCTTGGAGTACAGCTCCGGGACCGCGTCGTTCACGGCCTCACCGGCGACGGCGGCGAAACCGATGCGCTGGTCGATGATCTTGCCGGGAACGTGGCCCTTACGGAAGCCGGGAACGTTCACCTGCTTGGCGATTTCCTTACGGGCCGCATCCAGATACGGGTTGAGCTCTTCCGGTTCAACAGTGACGGTGAGCTTCACCTTGGTGGGCTCGAGGTTACGAACGCTGATCTTCACGCTAATGACTCCTCAAAAGTCGTTATTTCTTACAGTTCTGCCGTAAGGCAACCTCTACATGATAACGCCACTTACGGACGGTGCAATGAGTTTCACTTGCCAGTTCCTTGCGCCCTGCTCGATCAGGAACGTCTCGACGTCCACTTCCACCGGGTCTTCCACCCAGCACAGGTTGCGTAGGATCTGTGGCTTGATGATCATCTCGGCCGGCGTGCGGGTGTCTTCGGCGACGCGGTTGATCACACGCCGCACCCGTTGCAGACGGTCATAACGCTCCGGATGGCGCTGTTGCCACAGCCGCATGGATCGGGGCGCGTTCACCACACCGTTTTCGTCCTGTTCGGGGGCGGGCATGGTAGGCCATTGGGTGGGCTTCAGGGCTATGGCTCGATCGATGGCCTGCTTCCAGATCTTCGGTTTGACCGCACGCTGAATCGGCGCGTACCGCTCGAACATTTTGTCCTGCTCGGTGCCGGTATGGATGCGCACACGCTCGTTCAGGGATCGGAGCGCGCGGAATTGGGCAGCATTGTGCGGCTTGTTGGTCGCCGCCTCGATGATTGATGAATCGGCCAATAACAGGCTGGGCGCAATATCGTATTGCCGGGCGAGTCGGTCGCGCTCCTCCCATAGGGATTTGGCGATGGCCAAGCCCCTTGGATCACGACTCAGCTGGGTGATGCGCGAGATACGCAGCCAAGGAATCGGATGCGGTTTGCGCGGGGCAAGGCCCGCAACCAAAGCGTGAGAAAACTCTTCAGCGGCCCACTCGTCCTTGCCTGCGGCTTTCAGGTCACGACGCATCATGGTTTCAAGTTCGATAAGCACCTCCACGTCGAGCGCCGCATAGTTGCGCCAGTCGCGCGGCAGCGGACGGTAGGACCAATCGGCGGCGGAATGCTCTTTGGCTAGCGTGATGCCGAGGTAGTGTTCGGTGACGGCGGCCAGACCAAAGCGGTGCAGGCCGAGCAATCGCGCCGCTATTTCCGTGTCGAACAGGGCTTTGGGTTTGAGCCCGATTTCGGCGAATCCGGGCAAGTCCATCAGAGAATCATGCAGAATCCACGTGGCGTCGCCCACGGCGTCATTGAATTCATTCCAATCAGCTCCGGCCCGGGTCAGGGCGACGGGATCAAGCAAGGCGATGCCTGCACCCTCACGTTTGAACTGAATCAGCCAATCCTCGTGTCCATAGCGGAAGCCGGACGCCCGTTCGGCGTCGGCGGCCAGCGAGCCCGTCGCCTCGGCCATCGCATCGCAGACACGATGATAGCCGTCCAGCGTCGAAGTGACATCGGGTACTCCCCCGCGAGGCTCTTTCAGCAGTCGGGGTTCGGTGTCACGGACGTCACTCAACTGGCGTCATCCTCCTCAAAACGGATGGTGGATCTGATGAATGCGGCCCACGAGCGGACTTGTGCGCCGGCGTCCATAGTACCGTCCGGCCCGGTCCCGTCAAGCGGGGTCCATGAGACGCGAATCTCACACCCGGCGCTGGTGGAGCCGGCCATCGAGCCAAAAGCCGTGTTTTGGGTCACGGTGACTGTGCCGGATACCGAATCCGGCTCGATGCCGTCGAAATAGTCGCACATGTCATCCCAGTACATGCCGGGGGTCAGAGAATCGTTTTCGGCGGTTTCCAGCGGCAGTCGCGCGAACGCCACGCAACGCCAGTTGGAATCCCAGTCAATGCGCAGCTCATGAGCATAAAGCATCATGATCCAGCCTGTGGCGATTCGTGATTCGGCATCGCTGCCAAGACCGGCGGAAAAGGCATCGCCGAGGGCACGCTCTCCCGCTTCGAATTCCACGCCGATACCATAATCGGCCAAGGTGGAAGGCACGGGAATCTCCCGATAGCGCACGTCATGGATGCGCTTCATGGTGCTGACGGATTCGACGGCTGCCCATACTTCATCCGGCACACCCTGAGGGCGCACGGGGCGTCCGTCGTTGGACTCTCCCGTAGGAAATGCGTAGATGTCGGCCATATCTCTAGGGTATGGGCGAACGGGCCGAATCGTGGTATTTACGCGCGGTTCGGCCCTGCAATTTAATACACGGTGAAGCCGTGGTCCTTGAACTGGTTGGTCACCCGTTCGCGGGTGGCGGCGTTGGGTCCCTTCTGGTTCTCCAGCGGGTATGGGATGCGCAGTTCGTGCCACTTCGGGCGGCCAAGCTGGTGGAATCCCAGCACGTCGATGTGTTCGACGGCATCACCGAAGGACTCGCAGATCTTCGCCACGTTTTCGACGTTCTCTTCGGAGTCGGTCAGGCCCGGCACGAGCACAAATCGCACCCAGATCTTCTTGCCGGCCTTGGCCAGTCGCTGGCCAAAATCGATGGTGGGCTGCAAGGTGCCGCCGGTGACCTTGTGATAGGTCTCCTCGTCGCCGGATTTGACGTCGAGCAGACACAGGTCGATGTCCTCGAGCATCTCGTCGGTGTAATTCGTGTTGAGGAAGCCGGACGTATCGAGGCAGGTGTGCACGCCCATCTCCTTGGCGGCATGGAACACACGCGAGACGAAGGCGGGCTGCATCATGGATTCGCCGCCGGAGAAGGTGATACCGCCATGCGTGGCCTTGAACAGGTCCTTGTAACGATCGACCTTCTTGATCATGGCGTCAAGGTAGACGGGCTTGCCGTCGCGCATCTTCCAAGTGTCCGGGTTCTGGCAGTACTGGCAGCGCAGCGGGCAGCCGGACATGAACACGGTCATGCGGGTGCCCGGTCCATCCACGGAGGTGTTGATGTCCCAAGAGTGGACGAAGCCGATATCACCGGATTTCAGGGCGGAAAGGCGGTCACGTCGGTCGAGTCCGATTGGGGATTCAAAGCCGGAAAGGCCACCCATCAAAGTCTGCGAGGCATAGGTCTTCGATTCCTTGAGCATATGCCTGGTCGTGGTGCGGAACGTGGGTGTTGCGGGCATCGTTGTCCTCCTGTTCCAAATGATGCGAAAGTCTGTGGGAAATAAGGAAGGGGTGGAGCCGTGCCCCACCCCTTCAGTTAGTCATTGCCGCGGTTCGCGGGGTTGGTCATCAGTCGACGACGGCACCCTGGTGGAAGGTACGGGAGATGACGTCGAGCTGCTGCTCCTTGGTGAGCTTGACGAAGTTCACCGCGTAGCCGGAGACACGCACGGTCAGGTGCGGGTACTTTTCGGGGTGCTCGACGGCGTCCTCCATGGTCTCCTTGCGCAGAACGTTGATGTTCGCGTGGTAGAGGCCGTGGCCGTTGCCGGCGTCCAGGATGCCGACCAGGTTGCCGATGCGCTCGTCCTCGTCGCGGCCCAGGCCATCAGGGGTGATGGTGTTGGTCAGCGAGATGCCGTCAAGAGCGTCGTTGTAGTCGATCTTGCCGACGGAGAACATGGACGGCAGCATGCCGTGGGAGTCCATGCCGTTCTCCGGGTTGGCGCCCGGAGCGTACGGGGTGCCCTTGGCGTGGCCGGACGGGAAGGAACCGGTGTTCTTGCCGTACTCGACGTTGGAGGTGATCGTCAGGATGGACTGGGTCGGGACGGCGCCGCGGTAGACCGGGAGCCTCTTGACCTGGCCCATGACCGTGGAGACGACCCACTTGGCGATGTCGTCGGCGCGGTCGTCGTCGTTGCCGTAGACCGGGAACTCGCCCTCGGTGCGGTAGCCGACGATCAGGTCGTCG
>SAMEA3387481__coassemble_788_pt1 | contig 7909 bp, 5 predicted proteins | sample SAMEA3387481__metabat2_high_PE_007 | metagenome-assembled genome bin SAMEA3387481 (sample SAMEA3387481) | Felis catus | biome: Faeces | place: United Kingdom | collected 2012
CAAACCAAGGATGAGCAGGCCATCGCTCGCGCCGACGAGTCTGAATTGGCGGCCTAGCCTCGCTTTAAGCCTCAGGCCAACACCTCCATGGGGTGATAAGTGGCGGTGTGGTGTCCGGTGATGGGGTTCCATACCCGTTCGGCGAATGCGCGCAGACGGGCGACGCCCTCACGCAGCTCGCCGGCATCTCCGGCGTAGGAGAGGCGCACGAAGCCGCGCCCCTCCTCGCCGAAGGCCTCGCCGGGGACCACGGCCACGTGCTCTTCGTCCAGCAGACGGTCTGCGAATTCACCGGAGTCAAGGCCAGTCAGGCGTACGTCCACAAAGGCGTAGAACGCACCTTGCGGTTCAATCAAGCGCAATACCGGGCATCCGGCCAGACCGTCCAGCACGATCTGGCGCTTGGCGCGGTATTCCTCGCGCATGGCGGCCACATGATCCTGCGGACCGGCCAGTGCTGCCACGCCTGCGTATTGCGCCAAGGAGTTCACCGAGGAGTGCATGAGTTCGGCGATTTTACCGGTCTGTTCGATGACCGCTTCGGGTGCCAGCAGGTAGCCGATGCGCCAGCCGGTCATCGCGTAGGTTTTCGACAGGCTTTCCACCACAATGGTGCGGTCTTTCATGCCCGGCACCGCGGCAATCGATGGTGCCACGGCTGCCTCTCCCCCAAGCGTTTCCCCGAACGTTTCCCCAAACACGAACGGATGGTAAACCTCGTCAGAGATGGCCCAAATATTGTGCTGCTTGCATACTTCGGCAATACGCGCCAGTTCAGCGGCAGAAGTTACCGCGCCGGTCGGATTGCCGGGTGAGTTGATGATTACGGCGCGGGTGCGCGGGGTGATCGCCGCTTCGATGTCCGCCGCGTTCACGCGCATGCCGTGCTCCGGACGCAGCGCCACGGTGACCGGGCGGCCGCCGCACAGCATCACTTCGGCGTCATAGGAAGTGAAGAACGGCGAGGGAATAATCACTTCATCGCCGGTGCCTACCACGGCTTTCAGCGCCAGAAACAGGCCAATCGTGGCACCGTCAACGGCTTGAATCTCGGTTTCGGGATCATAAGTGAGTCCCTTCACACGGGCGGAGTAATCGGCCACGGCCTTGCGGTATTCGGGGACGCCGAGCACGTTGGTGTACCGAGTGCGGCCAGCCTGTGCGGCCTCGCAAGCGGCCGCCACGATATGCGGCGCGGCCGTGGCGCTGGGCTCCCCCACGGTCAGTGAAATCGCGTCAGGCACGCGCTCTACACGGTCGAATACGTCTCGGATGCCGGAGCGCGGGATATTCAGGGCTTCGGCGGACAAGCTCGCGGGCTTGGCGGTCGGCACAGCAACCCGTCTGGCAGCAGGCACAGCAGCAGATGCAACTTCGGACAGAGGCATGTTGGAAAACTTCTGCATATCATCCCTCCTCAATGGAATTATTTCGTCGTTCTCTTATTTCAGAAGGAATTATTACATTCAATTAGGACTTTAGGCATAAACATTCCACCACACAACAGAAAACACAGGAAGAACTACTGAAATTACCAGGCAAAATCGGAAAGCCATCGCATTCCGGCAACAGGTACAGTGAACACAGAGCACAACGAACGGAGAAGACACCATGACCGCGATTGACGAGACCGACCAGCGCATCCTCACCATGCTGGAGGCCGACGGCCGCGCCACGCTCGCGCAACTGGCCCAGGCGACCGGACTGTCCGTCTCCGCCGCCCAGTCGCGCGTGCAGAAGCTGGAGAAGCGCGGCATCATCAAGGGATACAAGGCCATCATCGACCAAGAGCAGCGCGGCTTGCCCATCAGCGCGTTCGTCAACGTGACCCCGCTCGACTACTCAGCCGAATCCTCGATTCCGGACAAGCTGAACAATATCGACGGCATCGTCTCCTGCTATTCGGTGGCCGGCGCCCCCAGCTTCGTACTGGTGGTACGCGTGGCCTCCCCCACCGCCCTTGAGGAATTGCTCAATCTCATCCACCGCACGGTGCCGGTAAGCACCGAGACCACGATGATTCTGCAGACCTACTTCGCGCACTGACCGCGAACCCGGTAACCTGCGCGCCGAAGACCTCGGCCCCTACGGCGCACGATTCCCAACGGGCACATCCGACATCACCCAAGTCCACCTTTATGTCCACTATATGAACGCACCTTCGGTGTGATGCAGCTTCCATTTCGACCCGATTCACGCACAGACAGACATCCAGCAATCGCCGAAAAATCTAACAAACGGAAACTTGAACCACCCCATAACCACGCCGATAGCTTTCCCGTTATCCGAGCGAGACTCTATGCAGCAAGGGCCTGCGCGCATAGAATAAAACCGTCTTAATTCCCTAGCAAATCGAGGAGAATCATGCTCACTGACGAGTACATCAAGCGTGTCTACGACCAGGTCGTTGCCCGTGACGGCGATCAGCCGGAGTTCCTGCAAGCCGTTCGCGAGGTCTTCGAGACCCTGCAGCCGGTTGTCGAGAAGCACCCGGAGTACGAGAAGGCCGGTGTACTGGAGCGCATCGTCGAGCCGGAGCGCACCATCAAGTTCCGCGTGGCCTGGGTTGACGACGAGGGCAAGGTTCAGGTGAACCGCGGCTACCGTATCCAGTTCAACTCCGCCATTGGCCCGTACAAGGGCGGACTGCGTTTCCACCCGAGCGTGAACGAGGGCGTCATCAAGTTCCTTGGCTTCGAGCAGATTCTCAAGAACTCCCTGACCAGCCTGCCGATGGGCGGCGGCAAGGGCGGCTCCGACTTCGATCCGAAGGGCAAGTCCGATGCCGAAGTCATGCGTTTCTGCCAGGCGTTCATGACCGAGCTGTGCCGTCACATCGGCCAGTTCACCGACGTTCCGGCCGGCGACATCAACGTCGGCGCCCGTGAGATCGGCTACCTGTTCGGCCAGTACAAGCGCATCCGCGACGAGTACTCCGGCGTCCTGACCGGTAAGGGTCTGGAATTCGGCGGTTCCCTGGCCCGCACCGAGGCCACCGGTTACGGCGTGTGCTACTACACCCAGGAAGCCCTGCGCGTGCTGCGCAACGACTCCTTCGAGGGCAAGACCGTCGTGATCTCCGGCTCCGGCAACGTGGCCACCTACGCCGCTCAGAAGGCTGAGCAGTTGGGCGCCAAGGTCGTCACCGTCTCCGACTCCAACGGCTACATCTACGACCCGAACGGCATCAACGTCGAGGTCGTCAAGCAGATCAAGGAAGTCGAGCGCGGCCGCATCAAGGAATACGCCGAGCGCGTTCCGGGCTCCGAGTACCACGAGGGCAGCAAGGGCGTGTGGACCGTCAAGGGCGACATCGCTCTGCCGTGCGCCACCCAGAACGAGGTTGATGGCGAATCCGCACAGAAGCTCGTGGACAACGGCGTGACCGTGGTCGTCGAGGGTGCGAACATGCCGTCCACCCCGGAGGCCATCGAGGTCTACCAGAAGAACGGCGTGCTGTACGGCCCGGCCAAGGCTGCCAACGCCGGTGGCGTGGCCGTCTCCGGCCTGGAGATGAGCCAGAACAGCTACCGCCTGTCTTGGACCTTCGAAGAGGTCGACGCCAAGCTCAAGTCCATCATGGAAGAAATCGTCGCCAACTCCCTGGCCGCCGCCAAGGAATACGGTCACGAGGGTGACCTGATGCTCGGTGCCAACGCCGCAGGCTTCGTCAAGGTCGCCAACGCCATGGTTGCCCAGGGCGTGCTGTGACGCTTGCCGCTGAGCAATCGCTGAGCAGTGCTGAGCAATACTAAGCAGTACTAAGCAGTAGCGTAATGCCCTTGCTTCCCCGTGAGGAGGCAAGGGCATTGCTATATGTACAACGAGCAACAAGTGCTATCCCAAATACGTAAGCATTACGCACCACTATACGAGTGAATTCTTGGATATGATCATCGATCCAAGCTAACTGCATTCAGAGGGGTACTGAATATGGGAAACCCCGAGTATAAACGCCGTCATTGCAACGCTTATACTCGAGGTTTCGTGGTTCAGGTACCCCTTTGAAAGCAGTTGGCTTTCTGCAAAGCCATCAATGTACCTCTTTCAACGGAGATAGCCCCCCGTCTACAAGGTCACCAGGTCCGGTTCGCAGCAACGCTTTCAATCACTGCTGGCGATTGCGGCGCACTGCTACCAGCGCCAAGCCAGCAACGAGCAGCGGCACGGCGACTACAACCACCGCAATGATGGCCGAGCCGGTTTCCGGCATGGTGTCGGCCTTGGCCGCCGAATCCGCGTTAGGCGAGGCGTTGCCGCCCGGCTGAGTCGGCTGCACATCAGTGCCGGTCGAGTAGTTCGGGTCGTAAGCGAATGGCCACGCGCCATCCGGCACAACCCACTGACCAGCCGCCGAGCCGAAGCCCAGTGCCGCGAGCAATTCAGCACGCTTCGCCTGCACCTGAGCCTCATCCAAAGCAGACATCGAGCCGAGCACGACGTTCTTATAATCAGCCGGATCAAGCAGCGCGCCGGTTTCATCGTGGCTGGCGTATTCCGCGAATCGCACATCATCGTGGAAGGTCACGTCCACGCTTTTGCCGCTCTGGTTCTTGCTGGTCCACACATTCCAACGATTCTTGGTGATCTTGCTGGACATCGTGCTGTCGAGGTAGGTCACGGCCGAGGAAGTGTCCGTATACGCCGAGTTCTTCGTACCCAAATCCACGCCGGTCACATAGCTGCTGCCGTCGCCCTTACGCACCTGCGTGTACTGCGCGAACGTCTGCCACGGGCGGCCCAGCGAAAGCTTGGCATCGTCGTCATATGCTGCGGCAACGGTCAAGTTGCAGCGGTCAAACACCAGGCCCACGCCGGACTTCTTGGTGTTGGCGGCGGTGAAGTAGCCGTTGTTCTTGCCGGCGAACGCGGCCATGTGCAGCTCGGTGCCGGCGAAGTAGGCGTTGGCGTCGCCGAACACGAAATCAACCGTGCCTTCGATGTAGCCGCCGTCCACGTACACGCGGTTGCCGGCGCCCTGCACGTACAGAGTGTCCTGACGGCCGATGATGCGGCTGTTCTTCAGGTACACCTTGTCTGCCTGGGTGTTCAGCGCCACGGCCGGCGTCTGCTCGCCCGCCGCCGTGTGATCCACCACGTTGTAATCGTTCTGGAAGGTGATGCCGTAGGCGGAGAAACCTGTGGCACCCGCGCCAATGGTCACGGTGGCGCACTTGTTGGTGCCAAGGTCGAATTCATCCTGCGGCACAAACTTGCCGTCGGCATCGAATGTGTTGGACGAATAGTAGCTGGCGCGAATCGTCACCGCGCGCTTGGCGGTCACGTCGGCGTTGGCGAAGGTGACGCCCGGCTTGGTCACGGTGATCTTCTCGCGATAGTCGCCCGGAGTGATCTTCAGCACTAGTCGGTCGGTTTCGGAAGAGTCGTTAGCATCCAGAGCGGCTTGAATGGTCCGGTACTGGCCGTTCGGGCCCACGGTGACCGTGTGGCTGGTGGCGGCGGGGGAGCCGGCCGCGTAGTCGATGGCGATGCCGGTCAGGTACAGGCTGCCCGTGCCTTCAACGGAGAGCGGCACGTAGCGCGTGCTGTCGGTTGCGATGGTTACAGCAGTGCCGGTGGTGATGTCCGTACCGTCGAGCTTGAGCGTAGGACCGTACAGCTGGCCCTTCACGGTGACTGTAGCGCCGCCCTCGGCCTGTGCGACCGGAATGTACAGGATGGTTCCAGCGTTCACCTGAGTATCGCTGCCGCCGCTTGCCGCGGTAGTACGCGGGTTGAACTTGGCGCCTTGCGCCCGAGCGTCGATGGCGACGCCTTGGTAGTTGTCGGTAGGCCCTGCACGGCCGGTCGATCGATGCCGGTTTCCGTGAAGTCCCAGTTCGTGTCTTTGGCCGCGACCGTGGGCGTACCGGGGAACTCGGGTTCCGGCTGCTGTTCGGCAAGGGCGATGCCGTTGAGATAGGTCTGGGCAGTGAAGGTGACGTTTACCGTACGAGCCGACTCCGCAGCAGGCAAGGCGATAACTGTGTTGTCGCTGCTCACTTCACCGGCATCCGCGGTAATAGTGGTGGTGCCGCCGGACAACGCAAGGGTGATGGTGGCTGTATTGGTGTGGGCTGGCACCGGGATGCTGATGATGGTTCCGGCGTTGATCTGGGTGTCATTGGCGCGCGGCGCAAACTTGGCACCGTTTGCAGTGGCATCGATGGTCAGCCCGTCGAACGTCTGGGATCCGCCTTGTATAGTGCCGAGAGCCGCCAGCTCAGTGTTGTTCGCAGGATTCAGCACCCATTCGCGATTGATGGATTCCGCGGCTTGCGTGCTGCTGGTGGTGCCGGTGCTCGGCGACGTTGCTTCCGCGGCCGATGCAGTGGCTGCCGCACCGCCAAATATCATGCTTGCAGCCAACAGCACACCGGCAGCACGAATAATGGTGTTTTTCATGGGTGTTCTCTCTTATGTATCGATGTACAACAACGAAAGCCGCTTTCGGAACACCCGAGTCGGTTTTGCAGCCTGAAAGCAGGGCTTCACCTGCTGAGGGGAACACGACTATCGGGCATTTCCCAGCCTGTCTTCGCGTTCAAAATATCACCGAAAAAAATGCGACTGGAACCCCGTAGCACAACAAGAAAAAAAGGGGGTGCACCCCATGTGTTGGGATGCACCCCTAAGTGGTCAATAAGGGGGAGTTGGAATGGGACTCATGACTCCCCCCCCCCCAGCGGCGCCAAGCTGCCAGGCGGGTTCTAGTGATCGTTGCAACACCTGACCTACCGCAAGGAGGGTCAGGTGACCAGAAGCCACCGAAACGAAGACCGTGGCGGGGAACACCGTTGGACGTTCAACGGCGTCGAATATCCGACGAGGAAGCTGATGTGCGAGGCGAGACGCGCCGAGTACGTGCGCCTGCTGGACGAGGAAGGCATGAACTTCACCCAGGCCGCGCACGCGGTCGGCGTCTCGAAACGCACCGGCAAGGCGTGGCGCAACGGCAGGACGCGCGCCACGGGAAGGAACGAGAAACCCCTGGTGGACTGGTATCGTTCCACCATGGACAAACCCAAGACCCTCCATCCGCGCTACCTGAGCCAGGAGGAGCGCATCCAGATCGCGGACCGTCTGCGTCTGGGCGATTCGATCCGCGCCATCGCCCGCCTGCTGGGCCGCGACCCCGGCACGGTCAGCCGCGAGGTCGAGCGCAACAGGAATCCCGAGTCCGGCGGTTACGAGCCCTGCCGCGCCCAGCAGAAGGCCGCGGACCGGCTCAAACGCCCCAAACCGCGCAAGGCGGCCGAGGGCACGCGACTGTGGGACGAGATCGCCGCCGGGTTGCGCAGGCATTGGAGCCCGGAGCAGATAGCCAACCGGCTGAGGCTGGACTTCCCGGATAATGGGGATATGCACGCGAGCGTCGAGACGATCTACCAGGCCATCTACCTGCAGGCCAGGGGCGAACTCAAGCAGGAGCTGAAACGCGCCATGAGGCAGGGGCGAACCGCCCGCAGACCCCAAGGCGGCCAAGGCCGCAAACCCCGTTTCCGCGAACCCATGGCCATGATCTCGGAGCGACCCCCGGAGATCGAGGACCGGGCGGTCCCGGGCCACTGGGAGGGCGATCTCATCACCGGCAGCCGCAACAAAAGCGCCATCGGCACGCTCGTCGAGCGCACCACCAGGTTCACGATCCTGCTGCACCTGCCCGACGGGCACGACGCCGAACACGTCCAGCAGGCCATCATCGACAAGATGCAGCACCTGCCCAAACTCCTGCGCAACAGCCTGACCTGGGACCAGGGAGCGGAACTCGCCCTGCACAAACGGATCGGCGCCTCGCTGGACATGGCCGTCTACTTCTGCGACCCGCACTCCCCGTGGCAGCGCGGCACCAACGAGAACACCAACGGGCTCCTGCGCCAGTACTTCCCCAAAGGCACCGACCTATCCG
>SAMEA3387481__coassemble_637_pt1 | contig 6875 bp, 7 predicted proteins | sample SAMEA3387481__metabat2_high_PE_007 | metagenome-assembled genome bin SAMEA3387481 (sample SAMEA3387481) | Felis catus | biome: Faeces | place: United Kingdom | collected 2012
TGGGTTTGCGGATGTGTAGGTGAATGGTGAAAGTGTTTTTCGATATTTTTATATCGATATTCGATATATTATGATGGTGGCATACGGTGCAGTGCAGGTTCATCCATTGATATTGATATTGGATTAAGGAGCATAGCCATGAACGCTGGTATCGCATTCATTTCTCGTAAATCTCGCAAAACAGACGTCGCTTGGCGCTATGCCATTGCCGTGGTGCTTGTCGTGTGTTGTATTGGGCTCGCATATGTGGAGATTGTTGTGGCGCCGTGGTTTATCAATGAGGTGGTGTCTATGTTTCCGGAGACCACGTTGCTTAAAGAACCGTCCATGTTCTGGGAATGGGCGATTCTGCTCGCCGTTCAGGCGACTTTGCTGTGCACGGCGGCCAAATTGGTGCTACAGCACCTGCTCCATGCCGATGTAATATGGAGTGAGTCCCATGCGTTCGTAGAAGGCTTGGGCTTTGGGGTTGCAGGCCCAGACGTTGAGCGTTACGTTGTGGCAGCCGGATTGACGGGCGAAGTCGAGCACGTAGCGATACAAGGTGGAGCCTACATGGTGGCCGCGGGACCGCTCGTCAACGCATAGATCATCGATGTACAGGGTTTTGATATCGGTCAGGATATTGCTGTTGAGGTGCTGCTGGAACACGCAGAATGCGTAGCCAAGCACTTGGTCGGTGGCGGGGGAGTCGGCGTTATGTTCGGCGTCATTGCCGTCATTGGCAGATGGCGCAACCGCCACGAACACAGGGGTCTGATCGTTGGCCAGAATCGCCTTCAATTCCTCGTCCGTGTATTTCTTGACACCGCCTTTGAACAGATCCGGTCGGCCGGCATGATGCACTTCGAGCACCTGCCGCAGCAGTTCGTCGATCTGGGGAATATCGGCCGCCGTGGCCCTACGAATCGTCATGTCATCCATTGAACTCAGTCTAATCGGGCAGTCTCGACCGGCAGATGATTGTTGCCCGCGATAAGAGACACGGACGGGCAAGATGGGTGATCGTTCGTTCAGGCTCTCATTCTCGCCGCAACGTCACGGTAGTCTGGAGTGCGTGAATCGCAAGAAACAGCCAGTGGAGAAGTATGAGCGGGGTACCCGTTCGTACACGATGTCGCATATTCGTGGCAAAGACACCAAAATTGAGGTACTGGTACGCAGCTACCTGTTTCGCAAGGGGTTGCGATTCCGCAAGAACGACAAGCGTTACCCCGGACACCCGGATGTAGTACTGCCGAAATACCACGCCATCGTGTTTGTCAACGGCTGTTTCTGGCACATGCATGAAGGATGTTCCAAACATTCGATGCCGAAATCGAACGTGGAATTCTGGCAGGCGAAACTACTGCGCAATCACAATCGAGACATCGCGCAGCGAGCCGAACTGGAGGCCGCTGGCTGGCGTGTAATTACCGTATGGGAGTGCGAATTAACGAAAGCCGTGCGCGACGAACGCCTCGTACGGCTGTATGAGCAGATTGTTGAAGGAGATGCAGATTCAGCGGAATAATTTCAGCTCCCCTCTGGAGGGGAGCTGAAATCAGGATTCAAACGGGAACTTCAGGCCCCAACGGTCACGAATCGCATCCATCAGCTCCATGATGCGGATGGTGTCGGCGTGCGGCATCGCCTCGCATTCGATCTTGCCGTCCAGCAGCGCGTTGGCCGCATCGGCCACCTCATACTCATAACCGGTCAACTGCGGCGGCACCGCAATGCTGCGCACGGGCTTGTGGGCGTTGTCATAGATGTCGATGGACTCGGGATTGTTGATATTGGTGACCACCAGATAACCCTCGGTGCCCCACACATAGCCGCCGCGGTCGGAGGAAACCAGCATCGAACTGGTGGACACGGCCATCGTGCCGTCGCTGTAATACAACGTGGTGGAATTCTGCGCATCCACACCGGTTTCGGCGGGCACCATCGACGTATCGAAATGATCAAGTGTACGGCCATGGTCGGCGCCGACCGCCATATCCAGGAAGTTCAGCGGATACACGCCCACATCGAGCAGCGCGCCACCGGCACAGGCCGGATCGGTCATACGTGCCTTGCCGGACACCGGATAGCACAGGTTGGCGCTCGCCGCTTTCACCTCGCCGATCTCGCCGGACTCGATAACTTCGTTGATGAGCTTGCGGCTGGGCATGTAGCGCGTCCAGATGGCCTCCGTGCACAGCATGCCGGTTTCCTCGGCCACGGCCAGCGCCTCACGTGCCTGCCCGGCGTTCGCGGTGAACGACTTCTCCACCAGCACGTTCTTGCCGGCTTTCATACACAGGATCGCCTGTTCGGCGTGCAGACTGTGCGGGGTGGCGATATACACCAGATCCACATCCGGGTCCGCCACCAACTCCTCATACGATCCATAAGCCTTGTCAAAATGCCATTGGTCGGCAAAAGCCTGCGCGCGCGTAATATCACGGGCCGCTACCGCATACGGGTGAATCCATGAGGAATACAGTGAATCTTCAGCCATCTGGGTCAGGGTGCCGGCCATGGTGTGAGCTATGCGGCCCGCACCCAGAATCGCGACGTTGATTTTTTCGCCGCTGGCCTCGAACTCGGCGCGCTTGCCATTGAATCGACTCATTATTCCTCCTTGAATGCGGGTTGGTGCACTCAATCGACCTACAGTGATTATAGAAGAAGAAACCTTGTCCCGTGAGGCGGATAGAACCGAAATATGGAAAACGAAGCAGCGCAGCAGCCCCAATCTCCGGCCGCGTCTCCAGTCATGTCCCGCCGAGCGCGTGAGGCCAATCCCTTCCGTGCCATGGTATTCGGCGAACAAGCAGACAAGATGATCGCCCAAGGTACCAGCGTCATCAAATTAAGCCTTGGCGAGCCCGATTTCGGCGCGCCGCCCGCCGTACGCGACGCCATGCGCGAACAGTACGACGGCCGGGCCCTGCCGTACACCGCCGCCATGGGCCTACCTGAACTGCGTCAGGCCATCGCCGACTTCTACCGCGAGCGTCATGACCTTGACATCGACCCCAAGCGTATCTGCGTGACCGCCGGCGGTTCGGCCGCTCTGCTGTTGGCCACCGCGCTGACCGTGGACCCCGGTGACGATGTGATTGTGGCCGACCCCTCCTACCCATGCAACCGCGAACTTGTGCGGTCGTTTGAAGGCCGGGTCATCGATGTGCCGACCTCGGCCGCCACCCGCTTCCACCTGACCGCCGACCTGTGCAGCCAGTACTGGACGAGCAAGACCAAGGCCGTAATGATCACGTCGCCGTCCAACCCCACCGGCACCACCATCGACTTCAACGTATTGGACGAGGTGTGCAAGCTGGCCGCCAGCCGCGGCGCATGGCGCATCGTGGACGAAACCTACCTTGATTTGGCCGACCGGGAGCCGGACGGTACCGAAGTCAAATCCGTGCTGGCCTGCGACCCCGATGCCATCGTATGCAACAGCTTCTCCAAGTTCTTCGGCATGACCGGCTGGCGCCTCGGCTGGGCGATTCTGCCGGACGAGCCCACTGTGCTGGAAGCGGTTGACGATCTGGCCACCAACTACTACCTGTGCGCCCACACGCCCACGCAACATGCGGCGCTCGCCTGCTTCACGCCGGAAAGCTTGGCGGAATGCGAAGCTCGTCGTCAGGAATTGCTGGCCCGTCGCCGCATTGTGATTGACGGGCTCAAGCGCATCGGTTTGCCGGTTGAGGTGGAGCCGAATGGCGCGTTCTACGCCTACTTCGACATCTCCCGCACTGGTCTGGATGCCTGGACGTTCTGCGAACGCGCGCTGGATGAAGCCCATGTGGCTCTGACTCCTGGCCGCGACTTCGGCGCGGCCACGGCGGATACGCATGTGCGCCTGAGCTATGCCGCCTCACGTGAGGCCCTGACCGAGGGGCTGGAACGTCTCGGAACGTTCGTCGAATCGCTGTGAACGGCGCGGCAGCTGGTGTGATTGTTGTACAGTAGTCGAGTTTGTGTGATGTTCGGCTGGCCTCACGGTGTTGGTTGCCGGCCGAACGACTCGCCATGGTGGCGCACGGCTGGCTGATTGCGATGGTCGGCCCGTTGTTCGGCCATCACGGGTTAGGTAAGGTCAGGAATAGGAATCATGGTCAATCTGCGTTCGCATACCACGCGACTTGGTGTGCTTGATATCGGTTCGAACACTATCCACATGCTTATCGTCGACGCCGCCCCCGGCGCTCGCCCTGACCCCGAGGCCAGCACCAAATCCACAGTGCGCCTGATGAAGTATTTAAAGGACGACGGCTCAATCAAGAAGTCCGGCATCGAGGCGATTCTGGAAGCCGTGTCCCAGTGCATGCGGCTGGCCGAGGAATACGAAATCACCCAGCTGCTGGTTATGGCCACCTCCGCCCTGCGCGAGGCGCCGAACGGCAACAAAGTGATTCACAAGATCGAGGAACTGATTGGTCAGGGCGTCACTGTGCTGTCTGGCACGGATGAGGCTCGCCTGACCTTCCTGGCCGCCCGCCGTTGGTATGGTTGGGATGCCGGCCGACTGCTGGTGCTGGACATCGGCGGCGGTTCGCTCGAAGTGGCGATGGGCTCCGACGAAGAGCCGACCGTAGCGCTTTCCGCCCCGGCTGGCGCGGGCCGCGTCACCACTGAATTTCTGCCTTCCGGCATGGCCACGCCCGACGAGTTGGAAGACGTGCGTAAGAACGTGCGCAAGATTCTGGAGCCGATGGTCAAGGTTTTCCCGCAATCCAAGCACCCGAATCATGCAGTTGGCACCTCCAAGACCTTCCGCTCGCTGGCTCGCCTGTGCGGTGCGGTGATGCGTGCGCCGGGCCGCGAAGATTCATGGATTATGACTCGTGAGCAGTTGGAAGACTGGATTCCTCGTTTGGCGGCGATCGCGCCTGAGCAGCGCGTGGCTTTGCCCGGCATCACGCCTGAACGCACGATGCAGATTGTGGGCGGCGGCGTGGTGGCCGACGAGATCATGAAGGCCCTGAATATTCAGGAAGTCGAGATCTGCCCGTGGGCGCTGCGTGAAGGCGCGATTTTGCGCTGGCTCGACCAATTCGGCCGCACCCGCCTCGGTTTCTAGTCCTATTGAGGGGAATCACCCAACCGCCACGGTAGCCAACAATGCCGCATGATCAGAGCCCTCGACTTTGACCACCTTGCATTGTCCGGCCTTCATGCCCTGATCAAGCACCACGTGGTCAATACCGGCGAACATTGGCACAGCCGCACGGTTCGTGGGCCATGAGAACGTAAACCCATGTCCGGATTCACGTGCGGCATCCACGAACCGGTCGCCAAGAAAATCACGGAATGGCGTGTGATCGTAAGTGGCGTTGAAATCGCCCATGAAAATATACCGTGTATCCGTATGCTCGCGCATCAGACCCAACTCATCCAGCGATCGCTTCCACTGCCGCCAGTAGCCGGGTACGGGAGCGGTGGTGTGCACGGATACGAATCGAATCTGCTGGCCACCCATATCCACCGTGCCGCCGGGCATGAATGAGGCGCTGGAATTCACGTCATCGTCGGTCGGATCGGCAAGTGGCGTGGCCGACCAGAGGCCGTTACCGAATACGCCGTCAGACGATGAGACCTGCGCATACGGCAGATAATGCTCAATACCAGCCTCATTGAGTTTTTTGACGAAATCCTCGGTGGTCTCCTGCAAAGCAAGCACTTCGACGCGCTGATCGCGAACCAGCTCGACGATGGCTTGCGGGTCGGCCTGCCCCTTATACACATTGAAGGTCATGACGCGCGCGTAGGCATCGCTGGTGTTGGGGGAGGCTGCGGCCACGGCGTTCTGCGCGGCTTGGGGGAGTGGATCGGTCGAGTAGAAGAACGGATATTGCCAATAGCCATTGCATGCGATTGCGGCGATGGCGATTAGTGCGGCAAGGATACGCCGCGACACGATGGCCAACAGCAGGGCAATCAAGCCAAGCAACGTGAACCATGGCGTTGCCGATACCACAATCGGCGCAAATGGCAGTTCCTGTAAATCGGCAGGCAGCGCGCGGGCGGCAGCGCCGGCAAGGGCAAGAAGCGCGAACATCGTGGCGAGAAAACCAAGCAGACGATGCCGTTTGTGTGGCTTCACGGCAGACTTGGATACTGGGCGTGCCGTGGCTCTGGCAGAGCGTGGCTTGGCAGCGGCGCGAGCTCGTACGTTTGCGCCTGTGGTAGTACTCCGTGCCTTTGCCATGCTGCCCTTTCCTCCGGCTTGTTTACTGTTACTTTGCTTTTCGTGCGATTTGCCACTGTACCGTGTACGGCTTGTCTTTCAGTGTCTTTTCGCCGTGCGCAAGAGCAGTTCGCACCAAACTGGCACGAAAGACCGGGCCATGACCTGATGTCGGGTTCCTCCATGTGGCTTGCTCAGGTTGCCGGATGGCTTGCGCAAGCTGCCACGCGAACATGATGCGACTGGGCGTGTGGCCGTGTACAATGAAACGTCGTTGCCCGAGTAGCTCAGTGGATAGAGCACCGCTCTCCTAAAGCGGGTGTCGTCGGTTCGAATCCGATCTCGGGCACTTGGCTTCGGAAACATGACGGTATCTCAGCCTCTATTCATCGGTGATGAGCCATGGGCATTAGGCATGTGTAAACGTATAGGTTCCACTATCCATCATCCCGTCGTGTGAAACTATGCAAAGACATGTGGGGCTTCACGGTTGTCGTGAGGGTCCATGGCTATCGAATACACGGAAGAGAAGCGGTTTACTGTTGAGCAGGTTGAGGCGCTGTTCAAGTCGGTAGGTTGGGAATCGGCGCAGTGGCCGGAACGGTTGTTCAAGGCATTGCAGCATTCGGATACGGTGATCAGCGCATGGGATGGCGGCCATTTGGTCGGCTTGGTTCGCGTGCTCGACGATACGGGCGAAATGGCG
>SAMEA3387481__coassemble_709_pt1 | contig 5445 bp, 4 predicted proteins | sample SAMEA3387481__metabat2_high_PE_007 | metagenome-assembled genome bin SAMEA3387481 (sample SAMEA3387481) | Felis catus | biome: Faeces | place: United Kingdom | collected 2012
CGCACCAGCGTTTCCCTCATTATCAGCTGTTTCGAGTTGCATGAATGCACCGTTTATAGGCCGAGAATTTCGTGCTTTTTTGCATCAAATTCTTCTTGGGAGAGAATGCCGATATCAACCAATTCCTTCAATTTCTTCATCGCCTCGACTTGTTCTTCCACAGACATGGATGCCGTGTGAGAGGCGGGAGCAGCGGCTTCCGGTGCCGGCGCAGGTGCCGGCGCTTGAACCGGGGCGGCAGTCATAGGATTGATGGCTTGCGCCATATTCATACCAAGCAACATGCCGCCATCGCCAAAGCCGTTGTCTTGAATACCTTGCGCAATGCGCTGCTGGGCAGCCATATTGCCAGCTTGTTGGGAAACGCCCTCGTATGCGGCAACATTCATCTTATTCGAGGCGAACTGCTGCACGAGCTGACGTGATTGCTCGGTGAACTCGATGCTTTCGATGCCCACGCTGGACACTTCAAAGCCAAAACGATCATTCCATGTACCGGCATTGGCTCGATCGCCACGCACGCATGCTGCGATGTCATTCGCCTTGCCGGGCAATTGCGAAATACGATATTCATTGGACAACAAATTGATGGCCACAATAAACGACTGTACGAATTCGGACAGAATCTGCCTACGTGGCCCTTCATCATCGAATGAATACGACACGGTAGTGGCAGGCACAAAGTTACGAACGAATCGAACTGGATCAGTGACCTTTAGCGACATGGCTCCGCGTGCGCGAATTTCCAAATCGACGCCATAGAACCGGTCGTTATACACCAGCGGCGCAGAAGTGCCGAATTTGATGCCACGAATCTCACGCAGGTTGACGAAGGCCACATATTTGGTGCGGCCAGGCTGACCTCCGAAGGTGAATCGATCGGCGACCTGGTTGAAGAACGATCCGATGCCGTCTCCGGCGAGCACGCTCTGTTCCCCGTTGCGATATTCATAACCGCCCGACTCGGTGATGACGTTTTCGATACCTGTTTCAGAGAAAATGAACGCCGCAGTATTCTCTGGCACATAGATACGCGAACCATTGGTGATTATTCCCTCGGAACCGTATTCATTCGAACCGCGATCGTTGTTGCTTCCGCGGGGAATGCCCGGCACAACGACGGTGTGTTCCGTGAACGGACCAGCGGTGATGATATCACGCCACAGGTCCGCGAATGTACCGCCGAGCGCGCCGGCGAACGCCTTAATAACTGCCATCTGTTTTTTCCTCGATATCTCATGCATATGGCCGATCTTGCGACTATGCAATCGCAAGACCGGCCGTTATGCTGGCATGTTGGTTATAGCTGCGTTTCGCGATCGCAGTATTCGCATCGAACGACTTCTTTGCGATGACCGGAAAGCGGAGCGCCACAACCTTCGCAATTCACCGAAACCACGGGTTCGGTAATCCCAAGCCCACTACGGAATGCGCCAAAAGTGTCCTTCAGCGCCCCGGCCAGAGCCTCCGTTCCGGGGATGGCCTTGTTGAAGACCGGCTCATCCATTGGCGTGTACTGTCTGCCGCGTATACCCATGTATCGTCATCGTTCCTTTCTTGGAAAACCGTTACCTCGATACGCCAGTCTGATCACTGGCCCACCGATGCGAGCTTCTGCATGCATCGAGTCATGACCTCGGTGTAGTAGGCCGAATCCTCACTGCTGAGGGAGTTTTCGTCAATGGCGTCTACCTTCTGGGAGAACTCAGAGTAACGCTTCATCATGCTGGCATAGTCGGTAGCCATGCTGACCACGTTATCGGATTGCCGATATTTGTTCATGAAGGCAACATACTCATCGATAAAGGCCTCGTAGCTGTCCATCGTGGCCTTGAAGTCAGCACTGTCATTGGTGTTCTGCTGCGCCTTCTGATCCGAAGACTGGTCGCTCTGCTTGTTGGCATCGCTGGAATCAGTGCCCGTACCAGTGCTCTTATCATCCTGTTTCGCGGCGTCGCCGTCCGTAGACGTATCTTCCTTCTTTTCCGGAACCTGGATAGTGATGGACATGATGGTCTCGTCGTCAGTGTTACGAGAAACGCTCACACTGTATCCATCGGCGTTCTTGGCATTGAAACTGTCAGCGGACTTGCTATAGTCCACGGTGAAACCGTTGTCTTGCACGGACTTGACGTAGTCGGCATACTGCTTGGCGTCGGTACCGCACACCTCGATGGAGAAATAGTCCGAAGACTCGCTTTTAATTTCACCCTTTGTGGATTTCGGCTGCGGCAGCAGCGCCGCGATATCCGACTCCGGCCATGAATATGCTTCGCACTTGGTGGCGAGCGATGCTTCCAATTCCGCCCGATCAGCCTTGGCCTTCGCATCGTCACGAATTACGAACACGCCACCGATTACCAGACCCACAACGGTGATACCGACTGCCACCCAGGCCAGCACTCGGCCTTGCACCTTGCCACTCGGGCGGGTCACGTATACGGCGAAGCCTGAGAGCAGTGCCGGAATCACCGTGGCGAACAGCAGTCCGCCCCAGGATCGGCCAGAAACATCCACAAATTGGGCGAATACGAACAACACTCCCCAAATAATGGCGAACACAGCCAGCTTGGAAGTCTTCTTCACCCCTTGTGCATTCGGAGCAAGCACGGCAGGCGCAGCGGCACCAGCAAAACCAGTGGCAGCACCGGCACCATGTGTGGCGGGTGCAGGAGCCACACCAATACGCTTGTCCAGAGCGGCGAGGAACTCATCAACGCGCTTGGCGCTTTCGTTTCCAGTCGCCTCCAGACGAATGGCGGCCCCTGCCGCACCCTGCGGGACTACGGTTAGCGTGCAGTTCACCCCATCATAGGAGTGGAAGGAAAACGCTCCGGTCTGGGTGTTTTCGTTATCCAAGGTAAACGTGGCGCCAGTAGTCAGCTGGTCGTGAATAACTTGGAACAGCTGTTGCGGACTGACCGCATATACACGATCAAATGGCGCGCCGGCGGGCCGCTGCGATGCCGTAGCCGGAGCCATCGGAGTGGTGGTAGCACCATCAGACGCTACGTTCGGTTGGCCAGCCAGTACAGTATTCGGCACGGTAGGCGCATTCGCGCGATCTTCCGGTGCGTCATTCGTGCCTTCGGACGGTGGAACCGGCTGAGGTTGTTGATCAAATGGCGTTGTCATGATGCCCTTCTTTCCTTAAGCAGCAGCATTACCAGCACAGAAGAGGCAAGCCCGGCAACCGTTACGGTCAATCCGACTGCCATGGCAAGCCGGTATCGTTCGCTCATCATTGCGTCCCTTCTTATTGCTCGCTTTGCTCTGCGATACATCGAAACCAGTGTATGGCGTTGTTATTATGTACGCAAATTAGCATTTTGTATGCATGTTAGCTTTATTGTCGATGCTTGATACCGCGCATGAACATCCTTTCCGCCACCGCACCTACACGGATGGCATCGACCATTGTCGGCGACACGCGCGGGCCATACATCAGCTGACAACTGAATTTTTCGGCGTGTTTCCGAAAAGTCGGCGTCCTGTACGCTGGGAATCGAGCAACCGCGTACGCTGGCGCAGCACAGCACCCGCAACACAGCGACAAGGAGCATGGGCAATGGCAGACATCCCCGAAGAACATTTGACCGAGGAACTGTTGGATCGGCTGCTCGCCAGCGCCAGCATTGAGCAGTATCTCGATGAGGGACTCGTCAGCGCACGCACGCTGACCGACTATCTGTTCGACCGTATGGAAGCCCATGACCTGAGACGAGCCGACGTGGTGCGGGCATCCGGCCTCAACGCCACAGTGGTTTATGACATTTTCTCCGGCAAAAGCCGCCCCGGCCGAGATCACGCCATTATGCTGGCTTTTGGTCTCAAGTGCACATTACGTGAAACCCAACGGCTACTTCGTCTTGCAGGCGTTTCCGAACTGTGGTGCAAACAGCGACGCGACGCGATTATCATCTGGTGTATACGCAATGGATTCGACCGCATTGCCACGGACGACGAGTTGTATCGTATGGGAGAGGCGACGTTGCTACCGGCCGATTGACGACATTCGGCCCAACAACACTCACCAGTGAGACGCAAGTAAGAGGGCATCAAGGAGAGACATGGACGATAAGCAGGCGATGCATGCGATGAGCATCGACGATGCGTACCATGTCGAGCGTACGCTCGCTCGCGGACCTTCCGGCGTCACCGAACTGGTGAGCATTGACGGCAACGGCCCGTTCGTACGCAAGAAGATTCCCTCTCCCCTAGCGCAACGCAATGTGTGGGCGGCGCTCAGCGCCTGCCAGAGTAATCGTCTGCCGCGTGTGGAAGCGACGTACGAGCTGCCCGACCGGTTCGTCATCGTCTACGATTACGTGCCGGGCAGCACGCTTGCGCAAATTGCGGAGGAAAACGGGCGGCTTGCACCGAATGTGGCCGTGCAGCTTATCGACCAAATTTGCGAAGCCGTGCAGGAGCTTCACCAGCACGGCGTTATCCACCGCGACATCACGCCGGCCAACGTCATCGTGGCCCAGGATGGCGCGCATCTCATCGATTTCGGCATCGCGCGCATCCGGTCAGAGGCAAGCAACCGTTCACGGGATACCACGGCGCTTGGCACCTACGGATTCGCCTCGCCTGAGCAATATGGCTTTGCCAAAACCGACGCGCGTTCCGACGTATTCTCGCTGGGCCGGCTACTCGGATTCATGCTGACCGGCGTATATCCCGATGCCAGCGACTACGAGCAGCGACTTGCCGATGATGCCGCAGTACCGGCTCGACTACGCGCCGTCATCGGCTATGCGTGCGCATTCGAGCCCAGCAAACGGCCACAGAGCGTCCAAGAGTTTCGCCAGGCGCTGTTCTCCCAGTCCAATCCGCCCATACCGAACGCATCATCGGCAAATCCGCCATCAACGAGAACAACGAACGGCAGCGCGTCGGCGTCTCGACTATTCCGGCGTCTGCACTTGAGCAAACGCGCCATCGTGCTGTGGTCCATTGCCGGAGCGGCACTGATAATCGCCGCCATTGCGGGAGGCATTGTGTTGGCAGGCCAACTTGGCATTATCGGGTCGGCAACATCACCCGATTCCTCGACACAATCCAGCAGCCAATCAACCGATAAGGCCGATGGCGGGCACTCCTCGAACGGGTCAGGAACCGACAATGCCAATGGCACGGGCGGAGTAGGCGGCACTGACGGCGCTGATGGAGACAATCAAGACACCGTCACCGACAATCCTCTGAAAATAGTGGAATCCGGCTGGTCGGCGGACCAGCAAGGGTATGTCCACTACGCTTTCGCCCTGCGCAACACCAGTAAGACCCAGCAGGTGCAGTATCCGCAGATTACCATTACGGGGCGGGCCAAAGACGGTTCCATCGTGTTCTCGCAGACGCAAGCACTGAATATGGCATTCCCGAATCAGACTGTATATGACGCCGGCCAAGCGGGCGAGGGCACGGCCCCGGCCACCGTAGATT